>Ga0137418_10001191_pt1 | contig 23935 bp, 19 predicted proteins | sample CZODoug3_1_2_16f_FD_122242 | JGI IMG/M metagenome (GOLD analysis project Ga0137418, IMG submission 122242) | Vadose zone soil fungal communities from Angelo Coast Range Reserve, California, USA - CZODoug3_1_2_16fungal (Hybrid Assembly) | ecosystem: Environmental > Terrestrial > Soil > Vadose...
GTCAACTGGATCGATACCGCCGCCGTTTACGGCCTGGGCCACTCCGAAGAAATTGTCGCGCGCGCATTGAAGGAATGGCGCGGCCCGCGGCCGTACATTTTCACCAAATGTATTTTGCGCTGGAACGAGGAAGGCAAAATCTGGAAAGAGTTCACCGCCGAATCCGTTCGCCGCGAATGCGAAAACAGTCTCCGCCGCCTGCAAATCGACGCAATCGATCTCTATCAAATGCACTGGCCGCCGGACGAAGGGAAACCAGGCATCGAAGAAGCCTGGCAAACTCTCGCCGCGCTGAAAACGGAAGGCAAGCTCCGCTGGATCGGCGTTTCGAATTTCGACACAGCACAAATCCAGCGCGCTGAGAAAATCGCGCCGGTCACTTCTTTGCAGCCGCCGTATTCCATCATTCGCCGCGCTATTGAGGCTGAGACTCTTCCGTATTGCCAGAAGCAGGGAATTGGCGTGATTTCCTACGCACCGATGGCTTCTGGTTTGCTCACTGGAGCCATGACTCGCGAACGCGCCGCGAAGTTGCCGGCTGATGATTTTCGCAGCCGCAATCCGGAATTCTGCGAGCCGCGCTTGTCGAAGAATCTGGGGCTCGTTGAGCGTTTGCGCTCCGTTGGCGCGCGCCACGGCCGCACTCCCGGCGAAGTGGCCATTGCCTGGACGCTGCGCTCTCCAGCAGTTACCGGAGCGATCGTCGGCGCTCGCAACGCCAAGCAATCCGAAGGCGTTATGCGTGCCGGTGCACTGAAGCTCACCGCTAAAGAAATTGCGGAAATCGAAGGCGCCGCAGCCGCGGCCGCCGCGCGGTAAGCTTTTTCAATTGTTAAAACGGAGCGCATAAATGGACTTTGGACTCAAAGGTAAGACCGCTGTCGTCTCCGGTTCGACTGCCGGCATCGGTTTCGCCATCGCCGCCGCACTCGCCGCGGAAGGCGCACGCGTGATCGTCAATGGCCGCACCGAGGCTCGCGTAGCGACGGCACTTCAGAACCTTCGTCAGCTCGTTAAGGATGCCGATGTCCGCGGGGTTTCCGCTGATCTCGGTACGGCCCAGGGTGTGGCGGCCTTCCTGCAGCAAATTCCGCAGACAGACATTCTGGTAAACAACCTCGGAATTTTCGAGATCAAGCCCTTTTTGGAAATACCCGATTCTGACTGGCTCCGCTTTTTCGAAGTGAACGTTTTAAGCGGCGTTCGCCTCTCGCGCCATTATCTGCCGGGCATGCTCAAGAAAAACTGGGGCCGCGTGATCTTCATCTCCAGCGAGTCCGCGCAGCAGATTCCCACCGAAATGATTCACTACGGCATGACCAAAACGGCCCAGGTGGCTGTCGCCCGCGGCTTGGCGCAATCCGTCGCGGGCACCGGCGTCACCGTAAATTCCATTCTCGCCGGCCCCACGGCTTCCGAAGGGGCCGGGGTTTTTGTGGAAAGCATGGCCAAACAGCAGGGCGTCACCAAAGCGGAAATCGAGAAACAATTCTTTTCCACCGCGCGCCCTTCCTCGCTTTTGAAACGCTTTGAAACCACGGAAGAAGTCGCTGCCGTGGCCGCGTTCATCGCCAGCGCCCAAGCCACCGCCATCAACGGTTCCGCGGTCCGCGCGGAAGGCGGCGTAGTTCAAAGTATTTTCTAGGAATCTCTCGAGTTACGCCCGCTGGTAGTCCGGCCTCCAGTTCTCGATGAGTTGCTTGATGGCCTTGCGTTGGGTCAACCTTTCGTCCAAAACTTTTCGTATTAGACTCGACAGTTCCGCATCGCTCGCAAACCGCAGCGAGACAATTTGATCGATAGTCAGCTCGCGGGTTCTGCCTTGCAAATCCGGCGGCAGCACTTGGGCATAGCGCAGCCGCTCCTCAAGCCGGATGACGCGGTCCTGTACCGTGAGCGCAAACAGGCGCGCTTCGAAAACCACAACAAGCAGAGCCGCCGCGAAAATTACGCCAAAGATTCCCGCGAAAGAAATCTCCAACTGCTTCAGACGGAACAGCGACCAAATAAAATTGGCCACAAAGACCGGCACGGCGAAAAAGTGAAACACCGGCACACGCTTGCCATGATTTTTAAGACTTTGCTCGGCCATTCTTTTTCCTCCATTCTCGCGTTTGATTATAGCAAGCCCCGCCATCTCCACTGGTCTACACTGGTGCCGGATCTTCCGTTTCGATGCGCGGCCCTTTTTTCGTGGCGGGCGAATCCACTTTCGTTTTCTCCGCATCCAATCCTTTGGACAAATTCAATATTCAGGCGATATCCTAAACAAGAGCAATTCAAATACTCGGGAGACGGACAAAATGGCCAAAGCATCCTGGGGCGGAAAAGTGATTGCAGAGAGTAACGCCACGGTCGTGATTGAGGGCAACCAATATTTTCCCCCCGAAGCCGTGAAAAAAGAGGTCTTGATGCACAGCAATCACACCTCGATTTGTCCCTGGAAGGGAACCGCGCACTACTATCACGTCGCTGTCGACGGCATGCAGAACGACAACGCCGCCTGGTATTATCCTGAGCCGAAGCCCGCCGCGGCTGAAATCAAGAACCACATCGCATTTTGGAAAGGCGTCCGCGTCGAGAGCTGAAGGACGAACGTGACGTCGGAAGACCGGCCAATACAAGGGCCTCCTTATTTCGCGATTTCATTCTTGAAGATGGAGCCATCGTGCATTACAAAGCGCACATGCTCCAATTCTTCGATGTGCTTGAGAGGATCTCCTTCCACTGCGATCACTTCGGCGTAGGCTCCGGCAGCGATTACTCCAATTTCTCCCTTCATATCCAGCATTTCAGCGGAGCGCGAGGTTGCCGATTGAATCGCGTCCATCGGCGCCATTCCCAGGGAGACCATTCTCTTGAACTCTTGCGCGATGGGCTCAGTCCAAGGAATTCCGCCGATGTCTGTACCGTAGACAATTTTCAAATGCGCCTGCAGTGCCTTTTTGAAGCTGATTTCATGTACGGCGGCGCGCGCGCGGTCGCGCTTTCCGCCGGGAGTGTCGGCGGGCGCCCAGTCGCCGTAATAGGGAGACAACGTTGGGCAATACCATGTCCCCTGCCGCTTCATTTGGGCAATCTGCGCATCCGTGATTTCGAGGCCGTGCTCGATAGAGTCGCATCCGCCGTCGAGCGCGCGCTGCAAACCGATTCCGTTGTAGGCGTGACACGCCACTTTCTTCTGCCAGCCGTGCGTCTCGTCAACGATGGCCTGCAACTCTTCCACGGTGAGTGTCGGTTGCGAGACCAGGTTGCCTTGTTTGTCCACCCACGAACGGTGCGTCATGTATACCTTGATCCAGTCGGCGCCGTGTTCAAGTTGCTGCCGAGCGGCCTTCCGCGCTTCCACGGGCCCGTCGACAATTTGCGCTCCCTTGGGCATTTCCAGTTCGGGGGCGTAGCCTTCCAGGTTGTAACCGCCGGTTGTTGAGATCGCACGCGTGGCGCCAAAAATTCTCGGCCCTGGAATGGTGCCTTCTTCGATCGCCTGCTTGATTTCGATGTCGCCGTACCCGGCGCCTTCCGTCTCCACATCCCGGATGGTGGTAAATCCCTGCTCGAGCGCCCGTCGGGCCGCGACAGTGGCCCGCGCCGCGCGCAACGCGATTCCCGCGTTCAAAATATTCGCGTCATAGCCACCCTTGGCAGGGTCCTCGCCCCACAGGAAAATATGCGTGTGCGCATCGATCAATCCCGGCAGCACCGTGGCATTCGAGAGATCAATCACTTTCGCGCCGGAGGGAATCGGCGCTGACGCGTCGGCCACTCTTTCGATGCGGTCGCCATGCACAAAAATGAGCTGGTTCTTCTTTGGCGTTTCGCCCACCCCATCAATGAGAGTCCCTGCGCGAATCACCGTCAGCGCGGCTGTGCCCGGCCCACCGCTCTGCCCTCCGCCCTGCGCATGCAAAACACTGCCGCTCATCGTCAACGTGGCCAGCATCGCCACGGCACAAAAAATGTTCTTCTTCATCCATCACCCCCACGAAGCCCGGTAAGCTTGCCGCAAAGTCACGGTCGATTGCAACGGGTCTCGCAAACTTCTGCGGCCATCGAAATGGTGGAGAGGCATGGAGTTCCAGAACGGGAATTGTTGGTACACACCCCGGCAGTTTTCGTAAGAGTGGCAAACAAAGGAGTTGCGGGATACGGAACTTGGAAGAAGATACGGAAGACGGGAGATGGGCGAAACATCGGCGCGTTTGAATCTTAGAAGCGAATAGCGTGAACGTTATAGCGCCATGAAAGGAAGGCAGCGAAGATGCCCGGGGAGAGTTGCGTGATCCAGATTGACGGCGGTGGAATCGAGAATTCACGACTCACGGTACCACAGAATAGATAGCATGTCAACTAACATTATAGTAAAAATAAGGTGCCTATATTGAGTGCGTTAGGGAATTGTTCGAATGGCCGCGCAAAATAAAGAAAACAAAGGGGTAGAGCTCACTGGGGCAGGGGAAAGTATTTGTTGAACGGCTAGGAGCAGGATGGAAGGTAAGGCAGGGCGAGGGATGCCCAATCAGGGGGCGACGGCAAAAGTTGAAAGGTGACAGTGGAAGCTAGAATATCACGATGGGGGACGCCTCTTCTGAACAATTATCTTCGTCGGGCATTGTTTGACTGCGGGAGGCTGTTCCGCTGGCGGCAAGGCAGCTTTTTGTCCAAACGCGGCAACTAAACGTTCGGGAAAAACTTGTTTATTCGTGGCATAATCGGCGAGAAGACGACTACTGGTTATGATGGCCCTCGCTAACCATTCCCTCGGAAGCATGCGCTTGAGGCTGAGTTCGTGCCACTGTCGCACGGTTTTGGTCTTACTGTTTTCCGGAGCCCTGGTAACCGGATCTGCGCAGGCACAACTTAATCAGGGGCCCAGCAGTACCGACAATCTCCCTTCAAGTGTTCATGGCACGGTGCTGAATCGGATTACGCATGAACCCATCGGCCGCGCCCTCGTGTATTCCCCCGACCAACGATATGCCGCGTTGACGGATGATCGCGGCCATTTCGAGTTTAAGTTTCCGGCGCAAGAGCCCCAGCCGAGAGGGGACCTCTCAGCTACGAATAACGCCGGGCCATTGAGTGCCAGGCAGGTGCGTGTGGTGCAAAACTTTAGCCCTACTGTGTTCATGGCGCGCAAGCCGGGGTTTTTGCAAAACTCGAGTGATCCATCCTATGGCCGTGCCAACGCCACTGAACCGGAGATCACTATCTATCTCGATCCGGAGTCTCTGATTGTCGGCCACGTCACCCTTCCGGGGGCGGAAGGCAGCTCGCGGGTGCGTCTGGAGTTGTACCGCCGGGACGTCAGCGAAGGGCGGGAACGCTGGACCTCGGCGGGCACGTTCATGACGTGGTCCGATGGAGAATTTCGTTTTTGTGAACTGCGGGCGGGAACCTACAAATTGGTGTCGCACGAGCAAATTGATCGAGATCCACTCACTTTCAATCCCGGCGGACCATTCTTTGGTTACGTGCCCGTTTTTTATCCGAGCGCTCCCGATTTCTCCGCTGCACGTCCGATTCAACTTGCTGCTGGCGCGACTTTCCAGGCCAACGTGACGCCGGTGCGCCGCGAGTATTACTCCGTCAAGATTCCGGTGGGCAATGCAGCCGCCGGGCAGCCGATGAACATTCACGTTTATCCGCTGGGGCATCCCGGTCCGGGTTATTCTCTCGGATACAATTTCGCTGAACAGTTGATTGAAGGAATGCTCCCAGAAGGCAACTACACGCTCGAAGCCGATTCCCATGGCCAGCCCGGTTCCACTGGTATTCTCAATTTTTCAGTGGCAGGCGCGCCGTACGAAGGGACTCCTCTCAGCCTCATTCCAAACACATCGTTGACGGTGAATGTGACGGAAGAATTCAAGTCTGCACAGTGGGCCGCCAACCAAGGCGCCTCGAAATCCGCGGATGGGTCGTCGAACCCGGCGGGCATTCGGAACTTGAATGTGCAAGTCACACTGGCGCCCATGGATGAGTTTGGCTCGGGCGAAGGTGGCGCCGCACAGCGGCTTGAGGGCAATCCGGAAAATACGCTGATTATCCCGAATGTCCGACCGGGACGCTACCACGTGCGTGCCGAAACTGGCGCCGGCTTTGCGGCCTCCATCCTGTGCGGAGGCACCGACCTGATGCACGAAGCTCTGGTCGTCGGTCTGGGCGGGGTGAGTTCACCGATTGAGGTTACGCTGCGCGACGATGGCGCCGAGGTGGACGGCAAAGCCGAAGGCGCTACGCAGGGTTACCTCTACTTCCTGCCAGTTGGCGAGAGTTCCGGTCAATATCGGACAATGACCAGCAATTCCGACGGGTCCTTTACTGTCGCGCAGCTGCCTCCGGGCAGCTATCTGGTGCTGGCGTTTGACAGCGCGCAGGCAGATTTGGCTTACACCAATCAGGAAGTGCTAAAGAACTTCGAGTCCCAGGGACAAATCATTCATGTGGCCGCCGGCCAGAAGGAGCATCTGCGCCTGAAAGTGATTACGAGAGGTGATTCGCAATGAGCGTTAGAGAGCGCATTCGGTGGATACTTTTTGCCATTTGCGGATTGGCGATTCTCCAGCCAGGTTTTGCAGCTGCTGGGCAGAATCAAAGTCTTGCGGCGCCTGAAAGAGCCCAAGCCGGCCAAACCCTTAAGATTGCGGGAACGGTGGTAAACGCGATTACCGGCGAACCGCTTTCCCAGGCCCGCATCACCATCGCAGAAACGAAAGAGCGCGCCAAATCGATTTCGATGATCACTTCGGAAAATGGCCACTTTGAGTTTTCGCAAGTGAAGCCGGGAAAGTATTCCTTGCAGGGAGCGAAACGCGGATTCATTTCCTCGGCCTACGAACAGCATGAACAATTCTCGACTGCCATTGTGACCGGGCCTGAATTTCCGACCGAAAATCTAATCTTGCGACTTACGCCGATGGCACTGATTACGGGTCATGTGTTTGATGAATTCGGGGATCCGGTGCGAAAGGCGCGTGTGTTTCTCTTTCTCGAGGACCACCGCGGGGGAATGACGCGTATCACGCGCCTTATGAATTCCTTAAGCGACGATCGAGGTTATTACGATTTTTCTATGCTGCGGCCGGGAAAATATTACGTGTCCGTTAGCGCGAAGCCATGGTACGCGATGCATCCGACGGCCGCGCCAGACACATCCGACGGTCCTGCCCAGCAAATCTCCGCAGCTCTTGACGCCGCTTACCCCACAACCTACTACCACGACGCCACGGAAGCCGAATCGGCCACTCCCATTGAAGTGAACGGCGGCGACAGATTGCAAATCGATATGCATCTCAATCCCACCCCGGCTTTGCATCTTCTTTTTCGAGTCCCTCAGGAGCAGCAACAAAATTTCAGCATGCCGGTGCTTCAAAAGCACGTGTTCGACTCGGTGGAATTTGTGCAGAGCGAGGGCATGCACCCGGTAGCACCCGGCGTGTACGAAATGACCGGCGTTCCTCCGGGGCGCTATAACGTGAGAGAAAAAAACGCGAACTCGGGACAGTTTGAGCAGTCTTCCGACGTCGATCTAGTGCGGAACGGGCAGGAGCTGAATGACACTCACAGCGAGCCGCTTAGCAGTCTCAAACTGTCCGTGAAGAACCCGGGCGAAGAAGCGCTCCCCAACCCGTATACGGTGGGCTTGCAGGACTCGCGGCGGCGGATGGTGGCCTTCCAGCAAGGAGATGCTTCGGGCCAAATCAGTTTTGAAAACTTGGCGCCGGGGAAGTACACAATTCTGGTGTTTTCCCAGACGAAGCCCTACGCCGTGGCGCGGACATCGTCGCCAGCGGGCGAATCCGCGGGCCACTTCGTAAACGTCACGCCCGGGGAGGCGCAGGAGATGACGGCTTTTCTTGCCGCAGGCATCGTAAGCATCGAAGGAGTTGTCCAGAAGAAGGATAAAGCGGTCGCCGGCATTATGGTGGCGCTGGTACCGGATGACCCGGAGAAGCACATTGAGATGTTCCGGCGTGACCAAAGCGACTTCGATGGAACATTTATTGTGCGCGGCGTGATTCCAGGCTCGTACACAATCGTCGCCGTCGAAGATGCCTGGGGATTTGAATGGCTACAGCCGGGAGTACTCGCCCGCTACGTTCAACACGGCCAGAGCCTGACCGTAGGACCACTGATGCGCGGAACGGTTCACCTGCCGGAGCCAGTTGAAGTGCAACCACATTAGGCGCTTCCCCATCGCGCGGCGGATCCACTCCCCGCTCACCCACCGGATCATCCCGCAGCACTGGCGCAGGCGCAGGGAGTGTCACCAATGCAACGCCCGCAGGGGGTTTGAGTGTACAATGCCGGGAGTCCCCGCACCCCAAAGAGAAAACTTGGTGGAAAAAATGAACGCAACGACTGCGACGCCTGCAAAGGGCAAGACACCGCCTGCGCATGTTGGCATGTTTCAATTGTTGAATGGCATGTTCGTTGCCGGCGCGATTTCGTGCCTGGCACAGCTCGGGATTCCCGATCTTGTCGAGCACGGTCCGAAGTCGGCTGACGAGCTTGCAACCGCGGTTGGAGTGGACCCGCGGGCGCTCTACCGGTTGATGCGCGCGACAGCTTGCGTGGGGGTGCTTTCGGAAGGCGCCGATGGAAAATTTTACGAAACACCCCTGTCCGCGGTTTTACGCGGCAACGCGAATCCCACCTTGCGAGCGTTCGCAATGATGCACGGCAGAGAATGGCACGGACTCGGCTGGGCGAACCTCGATTATTGCGTGCGCACGGGAAAGCAAGCCCTCGATAAAATTTACGGCATGCCCATCTTTCAGTTCTTCGAGCAGCGCCCCGAGGAGGCACAACTTTTCAATCAATGCATGACCGATTTGTCCACGATTGATGGTCCGGCAGTGACCGACGCCTATTCATTCAGCGAAATTCATTCCATCGTGGATGTGGGGGGCGGACACGGGCTGCTGTTGGCGACCATCCTGGCGAGGAATCCGCACTTGACGGGCACACTGTACGATGTGGCGCACGTGGTGGCGGGCGCCAAGGATGGACCGCTCAAGCCGGTGATGGAACGGTGCACGATCGCGTCTGGGGATATGTTTGCTTCGGTGCCCGCGGGCGCCGACGCGTACATCATGAAGCACATCATTCATGACTGGCCCGATGACGTATGCATCAATATCCTGAAAGGCTGCCGAAAGGGCGTGAATTCCGGCGGCAGACTCCTAGTGGTGGATAACGTGATTCAGCCGGACAACGATTTCGCACCGGGCAAATTCATGGATTTGCAAATGCTGATTTTCCCGGGCGGTTGCGAACGGACGGAAAAGCAGTTCCGCGATTTGTTTGCGGCGGCGGGATGGAAGTTGAGCCGTGTCATTCCCACGGTTGTTCCTGAGTCCATCGTGGAAGGTGTCCCGGCCTGAGGGAGGTCGACAGTCGGCAGTTAAAGTCAAAGTTGATAGTTGAAGGTTGAAAATAAGTACTCTGGAACTAGCTGGGAGACGGCGTAAATGTGAACGGGGAGAGAGGCCGGGAGCGGGAGGTGAGTTTCAAGGTGGGAAGACGCGGAGTATGTCCGCGGGCCATTCGATTCCACAGACCGCGCGGGCATTGGCGACGAGCGTGGCCAAATCGTCGAGCTTGGAAAATACGGCAGTTATTCCATAAGACAGAGCTTTCTTCTCCATTTCCACGCTGTAGTGCGTTGTCAGCATAAAGACCTGCAATTCAGGCGCGATGGCTTTGAGCTTCTGAGCCAACTCTAACCCGTTCAGGTCTGGCAATGAGTAGTTCAGGACAACCAGGGTGGGCAATAGCCGTTCAGTTTTTTTCAAGGCTTCGGCACTGTTCCCGGCCTCCACAAAAGCGTCGAAGCCGCTGCTGTGATCGAAAAGAGCATGAAGTTGGTTCCGGAAAGCCTTATCGTCATCGATGATAAGCACCGTAGGCACGTTTCTTCCGTCCTATCCATGCCGCTTTCGTACAGAAAAGATTTCGCCAAGCAATCTATTCCACGGACGTTTCGGGCTGCAGCTGTCTGCTGCAGTGTGAGCAGGTGGGAACTTTGTTTTTCCAAACGACCGCTAGAGGTTGAACACAGAAAGGGCAGCGGCTTGACCATTCTTGACTGCACTCAGGACACGCGCTGAGAACGATTTCCGAGCGGCGCAAGAGTTTGTTACCCTCTCGAAGGGAAACCAGAAACCGGCATTTTTCGTTTTTGCATATCAAGAATTCTTCCACGCCGTCTTCCCCCTTGCGAGCGGACCGTTTTAGGACCACGAGAGAAGCCGCGGTGGCCCGAGATTTAGTGTCTAGCTGCGAACTCCTTATTCTTTTTTCGACCATGAAGTTCAATCCAATCACGCGCGTTCAGCCGCGTAAGTTGAGGCTTTGGCCGGTGCCGGTAAATCATGGGTATCGCCCACGGATGGAGAGTTGTGTACTGACACCCTTATGGAACCTCCCGGTCGGTGCTCGCAATGCCGAAAACTACGTACCGCAAATCACGTATTGGTTTGCCTCCTTCACACTCTCCGGCAGGCACCACCGGCTTCCGCCGCACCCCTGGAGCATGTGGACGCAAGGCGGCTAAGCGGGCAAGTCCGCGAGCCATTTCGTCGAGATTGGAGTACCATCGGCCTATTGAAGTTAGGAAGCCGCAAGTAAGTAGCTCAGATTGCAATAGCCGAGTTCATGAGCCAAAACGGTGCTAATACGAACCACAGCGACGCTGACGAAGCAGCGGAGGTTATCGAAGAGCGCCTGCGGCTAATCATTGACACAATTCCCACGATAATCTGGCGAAAATCGCCTGATGGGTCTGCTGATTTCCTGAACCGAAATTTTCGGGAATATACGGGCCTTTCCTTGGAGGACGGCCTGGGCCGGGGATGGCTGAATGTGTTCCATCCTGACGACCGTTTGAAGGAGAAGTGGCCCTCGGCCATGGCGGCCGGGAAGCCCTTCCAGACAGAGGCGCGCCTTCGAGGGACTGACGGGCAGTATCGCTGGTTCCTGATTCGCGCCATGCCGCTGCGGGATGAGCGGGGAAATATTATCAAATGGTATGGATTAACCTGCGAAATCGAAGATCTAAAAAGGGCCGAAGATCGCATCCGGCTGATCATCGACGCACTTCCAACCATGGTCTGGACCATGGAACCAAACGGGGCGGTTGATTTTGTGAATCAGCGTTGGATGGACTATATGGGCCTTTCCTTGAAAGAGGAAATGGACGAACCGACGCGCCCAGTTCATCCCGAAGATCTCCCAAGAGTGTTGGAAAAATGGCGCGCGGACATGGCCGCCGGGGAAGCCTCCGAGGACGAGATGCGTTTGCGGCGAGCTGACGGTGAATATCGGTGGTTCCTAGTGCGCACCGCGCCGCTGCGCGACGAGCAAGGGAACATCCTTAAGTGGTACGGAGTGTCCATCGATATTGAGGACCGTAAGCGGGCAGAAGAAGCCGTTAAATCGAGCGAGCGGGAACAGCGCCACATAGCCGCGCAATTGGAAAGAGAGCGCACGCGTTTGGTGGAGGCGCAGGAGATGGGGAAAATAGGAAGTTGGGAAGCGGAATTACAGAGCATGAACGTGATTTGGTCAGACCAAACACACCGTATCTTTGAGACGGATCCGTCTCGTTTCCACGCCACCCGTCCAAAGTTCCGGGAATTCATTCATCCGGAGGACCGCGCGAAAGTGGATGCTGCCTTTGTAGCGTCCCTCGAGAAGCGGTCGCCTAGCACGGTCGAATACCGGATCGTTATGGCGGATGGCCGCGTCAAAATAGTCGAGGAGCGCTGGCAAGCTTTTCATGATGAAGAAGGAAAGCCGGTCCGTGTTGCGGGCACTTGCCGAGACATCACTGAACGTGTGCGAGCCGAGGAGGAACTGCAGCGCCTTTCCGGTCAGCTCTTGCGTTTGCAGGACGAAGAGCGGCGGAGAATCGCAACGGACCTGCACGACTCCACCGGCCAAGACCTCGTTGCCCTGGCAACTACCTTGAGTCAGCTCCATGCGGCAGTTCCTTCGTCCAGCAGAAAGTTACGCAAGCTTGCTTCGCAATGCCAAGCGTTGGCGGATCAGTGCATCCGGGAGGTCCGCACCCTTTCCTATTTATTGCACCCGCCGATGTTGGACGAAGCTGGAGTAGAGGACGCGATTCGTCATTACGCGGGCGGCTTCACGGAGCGAACTGGAATCGAAATCGAATTGGAGATTTCGCCGCGTCTCGGAAGGATGAAGGCAGACGCCGAGATGGCTCTGTTCCGCGTAGTGCAAGAAAGTCTCACGAACATCCAGAGGCATTCAGGCAATCTCCAGGCCAAGATACGAATGGATCGCGACCCCGGAAAGATCACCGTGGAAGTGAGCGACAGTGGCAGTGGAATTACCGGAGACTTACAAAGACAGAGTGGAGAATTTCCCTTCAGACCTGGAGTGGGTATCCGCAGCATGAACGAGCGAGTAAAGCTCATCGGCGGCAGGTTGGATATTGAATCCAGCAGCAGCGGCACGACGGTGCGCGTGACGATACCGGCAGATGACTAGAGGGACGAGGAGCCTTCGAATCCTGGTGGCGGACGACCACGAGCTGGTCCGGCGGGGCATACGGAGACTACTTCGCGCTCGACGCGGATGGAGAGTCATCGGCGATGCCGTAAATGGCCGGGAAGCGGTGGAGAAAGCAAGCAAACTGAAACCGGACGTAGCTATCGTGGATATCAGCATGCCGGAGTTGGACGGGCTGCAGGCGACGCGCCAGATTCGAGGCGCAACCCCAAGTACCCAAGTTGTTGTGCTCACGATGCATGAGTCCGACCAGATGGTGCGCCTAGTTCTGGATGCCGGTGCCCTTGGCTACGTTTTGAAGTCCGATCTTGCAGCGCACCTCGTAAAGGCGGTGAAAGAGGTCTCCGCGGGCAGGCTTTTCCTGACCCCGCGAGTATCCGACATCGTACTGAAGGGATTTCTTAGAACCAGGAATCAACCTGAGGTCAGGGAGCATTCACAAGTTCGGCCGACTCCCCGGGAGGTTGAAATTATTCGGCTTCTGGCGGAGGGGAAAGCGAATAAGGAGATTGCTGCCGAGCTGGGAATTACCGCCAGGACGGTGGAGACGCACCGGGCGAAAATCATGCTGAAGCTTGGCCTGCATTCGCTCACCGAACTTATTCACTATGCTATCCGACACGAGATATTCTCGGCGCCGGGCCCCGCAGAATAACCTAGCAAATAAGAAGGGAGCAGAAGTCTCAGCCGTGTTCGCCAAGGTCACGTGCCCAGGAGGTTCGGCTGCAGCCTGGAATAGCCCTTCTCATGGGCCCACAGGGAGAGCGGAACCGCGGCCAGATCATCCACCAGGGGGATGGCGTGGCCGTCTTTGGTGAGATCGACAGTGGTGAGATAAAACTTGCAGGTGTCGCAGGCTTCGACGCGGATGTGGGGCAACTGCTCGGCGATGTAGACGGGGAGCTTGGCTTCGGCTTCTTCGCCGCAGGTGGGGCAGAGGATACGGCGGAATTCCCATTCCTGGAAGCAGAAGGAGCAGAGGAGGAAGCGTTTGCCGCCGTCGCCTTCGACTCGGAGGACGCCGGAGAGCGGGCGGGCGCCACACAACGGACAGATTTTTGTGGTTACGACAATGGGAGGCCTGGGAAGCAACAAGGCGCGGAATTCGGCGTAGGGTTGCAGGAAGGCTCGCGCGAGGAACTGGGCGAAGGCGCCAACTTGCTGATCGTACTTGCCGGCGTGTTGCCAGTAGGCTTCGAGGCTGGCGATCCAGGAGTCTGAAGGAAGTAGAGACATTTGCTGGGCGGATTTTGCCAGTGCGGGAGGGGCGTGCTGTTCGAGAGTGGAGAGAAAACCGCGGAAGTGAGGTAGAAGGACGGTGAGGTCGAGTGGAGCGTGCATCTCCACTGGAGCCGTACTCTGCGATTTCGCGCCGCTTGAAGCCGCGATGCTGGCACGAAGCGATTTCTGGAACGCGGCGATGTGTTTGTAGAAATCGAGAAATTCAGAGGCGAAAAAATGCTGCGCGGCAAGACGCTCGGCACGGCGGATGCGCGCGTCGTACTCGGGCCCACCGGTTTGGATGGCGGTCATTTGCGCGGCGTGGTGGATTCGCCGACGATTTCTTTATACCAGCCGGGGTGGTAGCGCTTGGCGAATTCGATGGAAACATCGCCGCGAATGACGGAGCCGAAGGCGCCGCGTTCCGCAAACACGCTCATATAGATGTGGATCATGAACAGGCCGATGGTCAGCAGGGCCGCGGCGGGATGAATCAGCACGGCGGTCTTGCGGAGGATACGAAGGTTCCATGGGATGAATTCCGGGAACCAGAGAATGGCGCCGGTGAGGAGAAGCAAGAGGCTGCACCAGAAGAAGCCCCAGAAGAGAAGTTTCTGGCCCGCGTTGTAGCGCCCGGCCGGTGGCATCTGAGCGTCTTCGTTGCGTGCGTAGTGGCCGACGGCGTTCCACCAGGCTTTGTCGGCATCAGTGGTGCGCATTTGCGCCGCCCACATGCTGTACATTTTCATAACAGCGAGGAAAAAGATCAGGCCCGCCCAGGGATGGAGCATGCGGGAAAGCTGTCCGCCGCCGAGGACGACGGCAATCCAGAAGAGCCAAGGCGTGTAGAACGCCAGCCCCGTTAGAAGGAGATAGATGTAGGAAAAAGCAGCGGCCCAGTGGGTGAGGCGCTCGTGAAGTTCATAGCGGAGGATCCGGCCGTGGGAAAGAATTTGCTGGGATTGGCTCACGATTTCGATTCTCCCGTAGGTATGTCTTCGTCGTCGCGGTCCTTGGGGCCAAAACGCAGGTAGTGGACGAAGAGGCCGATCAAACCACCGACCATGGCGAGGTTACCGAGCCACTTGAGCGGACCCTTCCAGAGCTTGACAGCCCATGGAACGCGCGGATCTTTAGGAAGTCCGCCGTAGATTTCCGGATTGGCGGCGTCATGGAGAACATAGATTACACCAGTGCCACCGACACCTTTTGGATCGTAGACGCCGGCGTTGGGGAAGTTGGAATGCTGCTGAAGTTGCTTGGCGCGCTTGCCGGCGAGATCCAGCATGTCTTCCTTGCTGCCAAAGTGCAGGCAGCCGGTGGGGCAAGACTTGATGCAGGCAGGTTCGAGGCCTTCGCTGACGCGGTCACTGCAGAGCGTGCACTTGAAGACGCGATTATTCTTGGGATTCATCTTGGGGATATCGAAGGGGCAACCCGTGATGCAATAGCCGCAGCCGATGCAGTTGGCTTGCTGAAAATCGACGATGCCGTTGGTGTATTGGACGATGGCTCCGTCCGCGGGACATGCGGCGAGGCAGCCGGGCTCGGCGCAGTGCATACACTGGTTCTTGCGCATGAGCCACATCAGCGAGCCGTCTTCTTCGCGAACGTGTTCGTTGAAGAGAATCAGGTTCCAGTAATTCCAACGCGTTTCCGGCATCGTCTGGTAGGTATTGCCGAAAATCGTTTCGCCGAAGGGCAAATCGTTCCATTCCATGCACGCGACTTCGCAGGCTTTGCAGCCGATGCAGGTGGTGGTGTCGATGAGTTTGCAGACTTGATATTCGCGCTGGGTGTCCTCGCCGGGAACGCTACCGGCGTGGCCTGAAATTTTCTGGATGCGCAGGGTCTCCTGGCTCATGGTGTCCTCTAGACCTTTACAACTTTCACGAGAAAGCCCTTGAACTCGGGCGTGTGCGCATTGGGGTCCACGGCCGTGTGGGTGAGCGCGTTAACGAGATTTAGCTGCGTTTTGCCTTCGTCTTCGGCGATGCCGCGGTATCCCCAATGAAAGGGAATGCCGATCTGGTAGGTTTTCTTGCCATCGATCATCATTTTCTTAATGCGCTTGGTGACCATTGCTTTGGCGATGTACTCGCCGCGGGCGCTGGAGACTTTCACCAGTTCTCCGCCGCGGATGCCCAATTCGTCGGCCATTTCCGCGGCCATTTCGATAAAAGGCTCGGGGACGAGCTGCACGGTCATGGGATTATTCTTGGTCCAGTAGTGGTAGTGCTCGGTGAGGCGAAAGGTGGTGCAGACCACGTCGAAGTCCTTCACGGTTCCATACTTGTCGTCGGCACCTGTCAATTTTGTGACCACGGGATTGGTCGACTGCCCGGCGTGCAAAGGATTTTCAATGGGGCTTTCGATGGGCTCGTAATGTTCCGGAAAAGGCCCGTCGGCGAAAGCTGCGAGGGGCGCGAAAATTCGGCCCACTCCCTCGGGGTTCATGATGAAGGGGCCCATGTGATCCTTGGGGTGCGAATCGGCCTTAAAGTCTGGGACGTCGTTGCCCACCCACTTTTTGGTGGCTTCGTTCCACCAGACTTGGCGCCGTGAGGGATCCCAAGGCTTGCCCTCGACATCGCAGGAAGCGCGGTTATAAAGCACGCGACGATTGGCAGGCCAGGACCAGCCCCAGCCCGGGTGCACGCCCATGCCGGAAGGGTCGGCTGGATCGCGCCGCGCGGTCTGATTGCCCGCTTCGGTGAAGGAGCCTGCGTAAATCCAAATCCCGCACGAAGTCGTGCCGTCGTCTTTGAGCCACGCGAAGCCGGGAAGCTGTTGACCGGCTTTAATTTGCTGCTTGGTGGCGGGGTCTTCGAGATCAGCGAGCGCTTTGCCATTCATTTCTTTCAATACTTCCGCCAGGGGAGGATTCAAGCGATCGCTGTAATTCCAAGTGAGATTCAGAATCGGATCGGGGAACTTTCCGCCATCTTTTTTGTACAAATCGCGGACTTTCAGAAAAATCTGCGCGACGATTCCGTGATCGAGGCGGCAATCACCCGGGAGCGGGACGGCCGTGTTTTTCCAAAGCAACCAGCGCGCGGAATTCGTGAAGGAGCCATCTTTTTCGGCAAAGCCCGCGCAGGGCAAACGGTAGACCGTGGTCTGGATCTGCTTCATGTCGCCCTGGGCGATAACGCGCGGGGACTTCCAGAACTCGCTGGTCTCGTCGGGATAAATTTCACCGACGACGAGCCACTCCGCTTTCTTGAGGGCATCGATGTTTTTGTTGGAGTCCGGCCCGATGGCCACGCCGTTCATGCCAAAGGCAAGCATGCCCTTGACGGTGCCTTTGTACATATCGTCCCACAAGTGGGTCCAGGAATAGTCACGGTCTACTTTCGGCAGATAATCGAACGCCCAACCGTTTTGCTTGGTGGCGGCGTCCCCGTAAAGTGCCTTGAGGAAACTGACCGTGAATTTAGGCGTGTTGCTGTAGTAGTTGAAAGAATCCCACGGGGCGGGCTTGGAAGCTGTGGGAGTAACGCGCTTCATCCATGCGTCGAAGGACGGGTCACCCGGCGTGGGCACCTTCAAATAGCCCGGCAGAGTGTCGAACAGGCCGGCCATGTCCGTAGCGCCCTGAATGTTTGAGTGGCCGCGCAAAGCGTTGACGCCGCCGCCAGCGCGCCCGACGTTTCCGAGGAGCAATTGCAGCATCGCTGCGGTGCGAATAATTTGCGTGCCGAAGCTGTGCTGGGTCCAACCGACGGCGTAAATAATCGTGCTGGCCTTCTTCATGTCGCCGTCTTTTCGAACCGAGGTATACAGTTCGGCGGCTTTGAGAAATTGGTCCCTGGGGATACCGGTGATGCGCTCGACCATCTCCGGCGTGTAGCGCGAATAGTGTTTCTTCAAAAGCTGGAATACACAGTTTGGGTTTTGAAGCGCAAGGTCGTACTCGACCTTTTCCGGCAGGGGCGGCAAGGCGCCCGGCGCTAAAGCGGTCTGTGGCGCGCCGCCCACTCCCGCGTAGTTCCACGTCGAGCGGTCGTAGGTATGCTTTCCGGCGTCAAACCCGGAGAAGACGCCGTCGGTGTCGGCGGGCAGCTTGAAGTCGCCTTTGACGACGAACGCGGCGTTTGTGAAGTTTACGAGGTACTCTTTTGCGATGCGGTTGTTCTGGATGGCGTAGTTGATGACGCCGCCAAGAAATGCAATGTCCGATCCGGCGCGAATCTGGCAGAAAAGGTCTGCGACCGCGGAAGTGCGCGTGAAGCGCGGGTCCACGGAGATTATTTTTGCATTTCGATTACGCTTGGCTTCCAGAGCCCATTTGAAACCGCAGGGGTGATTTTCGGCCGGGTTCCCGCCCATGATCAGCATCATGTCGGTGTTCTTGATGTCGACCCAGCCGTTCGTCATTGCGCCTCGGCCAAACGTTGGTCCCAAACTTGAGACCGTGGGGCCGTGTCAAACTCTGGCCTGATTTTCCAGGTGCACGACCCCCAGGGCGCGCATGGCTTTGACAACGAGATAATTGAACTCATTGGTGTCGGTGCAGCCGCCGATCCAAGCGATGGACTCGCTGCGGTTTACGGTGTGGCCGGCGGCATCCTTTTCGATGAAGCTTTCGTCGCGCGTCTTTTTGACCCGGGCGGCAATTTCGTTCAAGGCGTCGTCCCAGGAAATGTCTTCCCATTGAGTCCCGCCGGGGCGGCGCACTTGCGGCTTGAGCAGGCGCCGGTCGTTCATGATGTCTTGCTGAAGAGAGGCTCCCTTGGGGCAGAGCGTGCCACGGTTCGTCGGATGGTCGGGGTCGCCTTCGACATGCACAACTTGCGCGGTGACATTCTTGGCGCGGTCGCCAATGGTGTAGATGATGGTGCCGCAACCCACGGCGCAGTAGGGGCAGGTCGAGCGGGTCTCGTTGGCGCGCGCAATCTTGAGCGTGCGGAGTTGTGCGTACGCTGGCTTCAAATCAAAGCCAAACACAGCGGCGGCAGCTCCACCAACGGCAGATATTTTTATGAAATCACGGCGGGTCGGGCTCATGTAGACAACCCCCAACCGCGGGAGGATAAGGTAGGGAATGGCCCCGCGGAAGCTCCTTAATACGGCTTGCGAGTCAGCCTGTCAAGAGGTGATTTCGAAGCGCCCGGGAAGCCGCAGAATTCTTAAATTATTGATATCCGGGAGCATGGCAGGAGCATCTAAGCGAAAATCCTTTTGACTCTGCGCGATCGGTAAGTTTTCTGCTCGCCGAATCCACAGTCTTGAAGCCTATTCATGAGCTTAGTCTTGGCCCGACAGCAGAGATCGACTTCGACCGTGGGATTGGCGAGTTGAAGGTCGGCCAGCGGGCCGATCCCGGGGGCCCGACTCTCTTCACCCGAAGTGCCCCAGGCGCGATAGAATGGATGCGACGTCCAGAAAGCCTCCTACATCTGTTATTTTTAGAGGCTGCCAACCGTAGGTCATAGTGAAGCTTATGAATAAGAAGGAGCAGGGGCGCTAATGGCGACTCCAACGAATCCCCCAAAACACGACCTGGGCTCATTGCGAATCGGCGATGGGCAGCGCAAGGGTTCTGGGATGGGTAAGCGGGTGATGTACGCAGCGATACCGGTGCTCATTTTCGCGGGAATTGTTGCGGCCGCCTATGCATTCCGGAGTCAAAAGCCCGTTGTGGAAGTGGCCACGGCCTCGAAGCCGGAAGCAGGGGGACGTCAAGCACTGCTAAATGCCAGTGGCTACATCACTCCCCGCCGACGGGCCACCATTGCGGCCAAGATCACCGGCCGCGTAACTGGTGTGTTCTTCGACGAAGGCACGCGTGTTGCCGAGGGACAGCTCCTTGCCACGCTCGATGATGCGGACGTGAAGCGTTCGTTGGATTCGGCTAAGGCTGACCGCGACGCCTCCCAAGCGGCCATCGCCGACTACGAGGTACAACTGAAGAACGCACAGATCGAACTTCGGCGGGCCGAACAATTAAAAGCGGCGGGAGTGCAAACGCAAGAGGCGCTGGACAACGCCATGACGGCCGCGGACAGCCTGAAAGCCAAAATCGCGCTGGCCAAACAGCAAGTGGTGGCCTCCGACGCGCGTATCGCGGTGGCGCAACAAGCAGTGGACAATTGCACGATTCGAGCACCGTTTGCGGGAATCGTCGTGTCCAAGGACGCTCAGGTTGGCGAAATGGTATCGCCCAATTCCGCTGGTGGTGGATTTACGCGAACGGGCATTGCCACGATTGTGGACATGCATTCGAACGAGATTGAAGTGGACGTCAACGAGTCGTATATCGCGCGGGTGGAAAATGGACAGCTGGTCACCGCGACGTTGGACGCTTACCCTGATAAACAGATTCCTTCCAAAGTTCGCACCGTCATTCCAACGGCCGATCGCCAGAAGGCGACCGTTAAAGTGCGCATTACCATCATCGACCTGGAAAAATACAATTTTATCTTGCCCGACATGGGGGTGAAGGTGGCATTTTTGGATAATGAGCAGCCCGCGGCGAAGGACAAAGGCAAAGAAAAAGGGCCGCAAGCGGTAGCGTTCATTCCAAAAGGAGCGGTGCGCTCCGATTCGAACACCTCTTATGTGTTTCTCATCCGCGATGGGAAAGTGGAGCGCCGGGCGGTGAGTGTCGGGCAGGAGCGCGGAACAGAAGTGGCGGTGATCGCGGGAGTGTTGCCCGGCGATTCGCTGGTCGTCAAAGGCCCCGAAAGTTTGCATGATGGAGACAAAGTCGAAATCCGGCAGTAGGAGAAAAGCATGATCCGAGTGGATGGCCGTGGTGATTCTACAAGTCTCATCAAAGTGCGCGGACTGAATAAGACGTACAGCCGCGGCGGTGAAAAGATTCAGGTGCTGCAAGGGCTCAATCTGGATGTCGACAAGGGCGACTTTGTCGCTTTCATGGGACCGAGCGGTTCCGGCAAGACGACCTTGCTGAATTTACTCGGTGGGCTGGACGTGCCCTCGGCGGGGAGCATTACCGTGGACGGCGATGAAGTCACGCACATGTCGGCCAGCAAACTAACGCAGTGGCGCGCGCGGCACGTGGGCTTCATCTTCCAAATGTACAATCTGATTCCCGTGCTGACCGCATTTCAAAATGTCGAGCTTCCGCTGCTGTTGACCAAGCTCTCGAAGTCCGAGCGGCGCAAGCACGTGGAGACCGCCCTTGGCGTTGTAGGTCTTTCTGACCGCATGAATCATTATCCGCGGCAGCTTTCGGGAGGGCAGGAGCAACGCGTGACGATTGCGCGCGCCATCGTGTCCGACCCCACTTTTCTTTTGTGCGACGAGCCCACCGGCGATCTAGACAGGAAGAGCGCGGACGAAGTAATGGCGCTGATCGATGAGCTGGTCGGCAAGTACAGCAAGACGATTTTAATGGTCACGCACGACCCGGTGGTGGCGGCACGCGCGCACACGACACTGCATCTGGAGAAAGGCGTGCTCGTCGAGGGGGGTAAAGCGGCACAGCCGGTCCTGGCGGGAGGTGCGGCATGAAATTTAGCCGATTGATATTCGCGAATCTTTTTCGCAAGAAGATTCGCCTGTTGCTAACGGTGGGCTCGTTCGCTATCGCGCTTTTCCTATTCACGTTTCTCGCCGTCGTCAGGGGTGCGTTCAGCCGCGGCACCGAACTGGCAGGCGCGGACCGCCTGGTGGTGATTAACCGCGTCGGGCTGATCAATACCATGCCGTTGGCCTATGGCGAGAAGATCCGGCAAATCAAGGGCGTCAAATATGTAACCCACAACAATTGGTTTGGCGGCGTGTACCAGGACGAAAAGAATTTCTTTCCGCAATTCGTCATCGACCCGGAGAATCAGCGGCAGGTTATGACCGAGATGCGCGTTCCCGACGAGCAGTGGAAGAAATTCTTGAGCGACCGTCAGGGCGCCATCGCCGGCCGGAACCTCGCCAACCGCTTTCACTGGAAAGTGGGCGATCGCATTCCATTGCTCAATGCACTCTATGGCTCCACGAAGACCTGGGAATTCAATCTCGATGGAATCTATACGAATGACAAGGAAGGCGGCGACGAAAGCCAGTTCTGGCTGCAGTGGGACTATTTCTATGAAAATGTTCCGGAGCAAATCAAGGGACAGGCCGGGTGGTGGGTGCTGAAACTGGATTCGCCGGACGAAGCGGTACGAGTGGGCAAGGCCATTGATGACGGCTTCGCAAACTCATCCTACGAAACCAAGACGGAAACGGAATCGGCTTTCCAAGCCGGTTTCGCAAAGCAGCTTGGGAACATCCAGCTGCTGATTACCACGATCGGGAGCGTGGTGTTTTTCACGCTGCTCCTCGTCACCGGAAACACCATGGCGATATCCATCCGCGAGCGCACCGGCGAACTCGCGGTGCTGAAGGCCATAGGGTATTCCGACCGCTTCGTGCTGTTCTTCGTGCTCGCGGAGTCGCTGGTGATTGCGTTGTTTGGCGGGCTGATTGGACTGGGTCTCGCGATTCTAGCTATTCCAGTGGTGGGCGCAAATTTGAACGGACTGCTCCCGCCACTGCTGCTGTCGGCGGCTGCGCTGGGAATGGGCGTCGTATTAGCTGTGGCAGTTGGACTGGCCAGCGGACTATTGCCGGGCATTAGCGCGATGAGGATGCGGGTAGTGGATGCGTTGAGGAGGGTCTGACGTGGCAATCCCGGTCATTTACAATTTCCGAAGCGTAAAGGCTCGCTGGAGCTCGGCGATTGTGGCGGTGGTGGGAATCGCGGGAACCGTCGGTGTGTTTGTCGCCATGCTGTCGTTGGCCCGCGGGTTCAAAGCCACGCTGGTTTCTTCCGGGTCCGAAGATAACGCCATCATCATGCGCGCCGGGGCAACTTCCGAAATGACCGGCGGGGTGACCATCGACACGGTCAAGATCATCCAGGACAAGCCGGGTATCGCGAAAGGGGCGGACGGTAGCCCGCTCGTGACACCCGAGGTGGTGCTGGTTGCTCCAATTCCTCTCATTTCCACGGGAACAGATGCCAACGTGGAGATCCGCGGCGTGTCCAAGAATGTTTTGGAGATTCGAAGAAATATTAAGATCGTTGAGGGCCGGATGTTTACGCCGGGGCTCAACGAAATTGTGGTCGGGAAGAATGCCAACGCCTCCTATTCCGGGCTGACGCTTGGGAATACCATCGGACTGGGCAGCGTGCACTGGAAGATTGTCGGTATTTTCGATGCCGGCGGCAGCTCTTTTGACTCGGACGTCTGGGGCGACGCGCACCTGATCGGGCCGGCCTTCAACCGCCCCGACATTTATTTCCAATCGATAACCGTGCATCTCGCCTCGGCGTCCGCATTGCAGCAATTGAAGGACGCAGCCACTGCAGACCCGCGCCTCAACGTGGACGTGACGCGCGAGATCGATTACTACTCGAAACAGTCGAATCGTTTGACCAAGCTGATTACTGTACTGGGCGGCCTGGTGGCTGGAGTCATGGCCATTGGCGCTGTTTTTGGCGCGCTCAACACCATGTATTCCGCCGTGGCGGAACGCGGGCGCGAGATTGCCACCATGCGCGCGCTCGGATTTGGCGGACCCTCCGTGGTGTTCTCGTTCGTCATCGAGGCGTTGCTCATCGCTTCCATCGGCGGGCTGGTCGGCTGCATTGCGGTGCTGCCTCTGAACGGGCTCACCACTGGTGCCATGAACTTGCAAACGTTTTCGCACGTTGCCTTTGCGTTCAAGATCACCACCGAACTGCTCGTGAAGGGAATCGTTTTTGCGTTGGTCATGGGTATCATCGGCGGATTCCTGCCGGCGGTGCGCGCCGCGAGCATGCCTGTGGCGTCGGCTCTGCGCGAGTTGTAGACGACATCAGGAAGTGCGTCGGTGAGGCTTCTGGTGTTTACCGAATGAGCTTGAAGGAAACAAAAAGAGGCCCAGGAATGGGCCTCTTTTTGTTTCAAAGTCTTGAGAAGTCAATTTAGTCAGCCAGCTTCAATTTCTCCAAATAAACGTTGAAAGCGGCCTTCGTCCTGGCGGGATCGGGAGATTTGCCCTTTGCTTCTGTAAAGGGGGTAATGAACTGATCCATGGCTCTATCGATTTCATCGAAAAGCTGGCGGTTGGTCTTGGCGAGAGCGGTATCCCCTCCATACTCTTCCGCTTTATCCCACAGTCTCTCCAGCACGGTGCTGAGTTCGGCGGCGGCGGCGAGGTCGCCTTTTTGGAAATC
>Ga0137418_10001192_pt1 | contig 23934 bp, 30 predicted proteins | sample CZODoug3_1_2_16f_FD_122242 | JGI IMG/M metagenome (GOLD analysis project Ga0137418, IMG submission 122242) | Vadose zone soil fungal communities from Angelo Coast Range Reserve, California, USA - CZODoug3_1_2_16fungal (Hybrid Assembly) | ecosystem: Environmental > Terrestrial > Soil > Vadose...
GCCAGTAGTCGGCGCCGAGCACGCTCGTGTTGATGTTGCCGTACTGGTCGATCTGGGCGCCCCCCATGAAGCCGTAATCGAGGAAGCCGCGCTGGGCGAAGAGAAAGGTGTCGGTGATGGCCGGCAGCATCTGGGCCTGGTGGGCGGCGCGCATCTCGTTGGTCGAGATGGGCAAGCGTCCAGGCTTGATGCGGGGCCCGATGATCCCGCCCTCGATGACCATCGTGAGCTGAGGGGCGTGCCGCTGCTGCGCCAGCGCCGCGGCCAGCAACGGCACCCCGACGCCGGCGAACACGGTGGTGTCGTTCCTGAGCTGCCGCGATCCCATGACGGCGAGGAGCTCGGACGGCGTGAACGTCACGTGAGCTCCCGGGCCAGGGCGTGCTGGCGGCGCAGCCGGTCGGGGCCGAACAGATCCAGATAGTCGACGAAGTTGGCCGGGGCGTAGACGTAGCGGTCGAGATAGTCGGTCACCGCGCGCGAGCCCTGAGCGTTGATCGCGGCCGTGTAGCCCTCGAAGTGATCGTAGTCGGCCTCGTAGAGCCCGTAGCACTCGTGCGGGAACGAGCCGAACGGCACCAGCGCCAGCGCGTCGACGAGGAAGCCGGGGATGATCGTGCGGTCCGGATGGCGGCGGATCTCCTCCTCGGGAACGATCTCCTCCGCCGTGACGAGCACCGTCGTCGCCGCCCGCGCGATGTCGGCGTCCATGTGCGGATAGCCGTCGATCTGGCAGTTGCCGAAGCGGTCGGCACGGTGCACGTGCAGCAGCGCGACGTCGGGAAAGAGCGCGGGCACGGCGGCCAGCGTCTCGCCGGAGTAGGGATCGGCGATCGTCTTCATGCCGCCGACGGCGACGAGGTCGGAGCCGAGCATCGTGAGCGCGGGGACGAAGGGCACGCCCATGGCCGCCGCGCGGAAGCGCAGGCCGAGGGCCAGGTGGCTCCACTCCTCGAGCGCGACGGCGCCGGACTCGACGTAGTGACGCATGACCTTCGAGACGCCCCAGGGCAGCCCGATCGACATCCACGCCGTCATCACGCGCTCGACGGCGCCGGCCGCCATCATGAGCTCGCCCTCGGTGCACATGAGGTTGCGCACCAGCGTCATGCCTCGCCGCCGCGCTCGGAGAACCTCGCGCACGAGGGCCAGCGGCGTGCGCGAGAAGAGGCAGCCCCCCACGGCCACCCGGTCACCGTCCAGGACCCGGGCGGCGGCATCGTCGATCGAGGTGAGCTTGTCGCCGGCCGACTTCGGTTTGCTCTCCAGCCGCCGCCGCGCGGCGACGAAGTCCCACTCGGCCGGTCTCAGCGCAGGATCTCCCACGTGGACTGCCAGCGATCGAGCTCGCGCTGGGTCTTGGGATCCATCGGGTGCTCGCGCACGGGGACGTCGACCTTCTTGTCCTCGCCGCACAGCGCCGTCGTGAAGTACCGCTGGCCGGTATCGTTGGCCATGCTGACGATGGAGGGCAGGTCGGGATGCCGGGCGGCGAGCTTCAGAGCGGCGGCCACGTTGCAGCCGGTGGAGATGCCGCAGAAGATGCCTTCCTCGGCGGCCAGACGGCGCGCCATCGTCAGGCTCTCGTCGGTCGTGGTCGTGATCACGCCCGAGAGCTGCGCGACGTCGAGGTTGTCGGGGATGAAGCCGTCGCCGATGCCCTCGATGCCGTGCGGCCCCCACTCGCGCCGCGCCAGCAGCGCGCATTCTTCAGGCTCGACGGCGTACAGGCGCACACGCTCGTCACGCTCGCGCAGGAACCGACCGACACCGGTGAGGGTGCCGCCGCTGCCCTGCGAGGCGACGAACGCGCCGATGACGCCGCCGGTCTGCTCCCAGACCTCGGGGCCCGTCGTGCGGTAGTGCGCCTCGACGTTGTCGGTGTTCTCGAATTGCCCCGGCACCCAGTAGCCGGCGAGATCGCCCGCGCGGATCCCGGCCAGGCGCTCGAGCGACAGATCCACGTCGCTCTCGCCGCCCGGCGTGAACACGAGGTCGGCGCCGTAGGCGCGCATGATCTTCTTGCGCTCCTCGCTCATGCCTTCCGGCATCACCACCGTGCAGCGATAGCCCTTCACGGCGGCCACGAACGCGCACGCGATGCCGGCGTTGCCCGTCGAGCACTCCAGCACCCGCATGCCGGGCTTCAGCTCGCCGCGCGCCTCCGCCTGCTCGAACATGTGCAGGTAGATCCTGTCCTTGAGGCTGCCGCTCGGCCCGTACCACTCGAGCTTGAGATACACGGGCGGCCGCGCCTCGCCGACCACACGATTCAGCCGCACGAGCGGCGTGCGTCCGACGGCCTCGACGATGCTCGACAGCGCGGATCGGTGCGCGTCCCAGCGGACTGGCATGAGGATCGGATTGTACCCGAGGGTTCGTGAAACTGCCCGACCGCTACCGCACCGCATCGAACGCGTTCCGCACGTGGGCGATGGCCGACCGCCCCGCGGCGTCGACCGTCACCGACACCACGTCGAACCGGCACCGTACGCCCTCCAGCCGCCGCCACTTGAGGTAATGCTCCGCCAGCCGCGTGAGCCGGCGCTGCTTGTGCCACGATACCGCGGCCGCCGGCGGATCGCCCCACATCGCGCGCCGGCACTTGACCTCGACGAAGACGACGACGTCGCCGTCGCGGCACACGAGGTCGATCTCGCCGTGGCCCAGCCGCACGTTGCGCTCGACGACGCGAAAGCCGGCACGCGCGAGCTGCGCCGCCGCCGCGTCTTCCGCCGCGCGGCCCAGCGCCTGTCGCGGATCCCGCCGCTCGCCATCCACGCCGCCGGTATAGCGCGCCCGGCGCCGCGGCGGAATGTCCGAAGTTGGAGACGCTAGTCCTCGTCCTCCAGCACGAACAGCTCGCCCTGTCGCCACACGCCGGAGAACGAGCGGCGATGGATGGGGCAGGCGCCGTGGCGGTCGAGGGCAGCGAGATGGTCGGCAGTGCCATACCCCTTGTGTTTCGCGAAGCCGTACTCCGGGAATTGCTTGTCGGCCTCGAGCATCAGCCGGTCGCGGGTGACCTTGGCGACGATCGACGCCGCCGCCACCGTCGCGCAGCGCGCGTCGCCGTCGATCAGGTTGCGTTGAGGGCAGGGCAGCGCGGGCAGCGCGACGAAGTCGGTGATGACGAGCTCGGGGACGACGCCGAGCACGGCCAGGGCCTCGCGCATGGCCAGGATCGTCGCTTGCAAGATATTGACGCGGTCGATGGTGAGGTGGTCGACGATGCCGACGCCGACGGCGACGGCCCGCTCGTGGATGAGCACGTAGAGCTCTTCGCGCCGCTCCGGGGTGAGGAGCTTGGAGTCGGCCAGGCGCTTCACGCGGCGCCCGGGATCAAGCACGACCGCCGCCGCCACCACGGGACCCGCGAGCGGGCCCCGGCCGGCCTCGTCCAGGCCGGCGACGAGCGCGACCCCGGCCCTCCACGCTTGGGCTTCGTACCGGTACGGCGCCGACGGGGGCGGCGTCACGCGGAGCCGGGCGGCTTACTCTGGCTCGGGCGCGGTGGTCGGGACGACGTTGACCCGCTTCTCGCGCAGGCGGGCGGCCTTGCCGGCGAGCGAGCGGAGGTAGTAGAGCTTGCTGCGGCGCACGCGGGCGTGCCGCACGACCTCGATGCGCTCGATGCGCGGCGAGTGCAGCGGGAACGTGCGCTCGACGCCGACGCCGTAGGAGATGCGGCGGACGGTGAACGAGGCGCGCGCGCCGTCTCCGCGCTTGCGGATGACGGTGCCGTCGAAGATCTGCGTGCGCTCCTTCTCGCCCTCGATGACCTTCACGTGCACGCGGACCTGGTCGCCCGGCTCGAACCCCTGCCGGTCCTTTTTCAGCTGCGCCGCCTCAACGATGCGAATCGCGTCCATGACCTTCGTCCCTCTCTGTTCGCGCGGGCGCCGCCGGCGCCTCTCCGCGCTCGAACCGCTCGATCAACCGCCGCTCCTCGTCCGTCAGACTCGCCTCCGCGAGGAGCTCGGGGCGCCGCCGCCACGTCAGCCACAGGGCCTGCTCCCGCCGCCAGCGCGCCACGCGCGCGTGGTCGCCGGACAGCAGCACCTCCGGCACCCGCGCGCCCCGAAACTCCTCGGGGCGCGTGTACTGCGGCGGCTCCAGCAGCCCCGCCGCGAACGACTCGCGCTCGGCGGCGCCCTCGCCGCCCAGCACGCCGGGCAGCAGGCGCGCCACCGCGTCGGTCACCACCAGCGCCGGCAGCTCGCCGCCCGTCAGCACGTAATCGCCGATCGACAGCCGCTCGTCGGCGATCAGCTCGCTCACCCGCTCGTCCACGCCCTCGTAGCGTCCGGCCACCAGGATCAGGTGCGTCTCACGCGCCAGCTCGGCGGCGACCGCCTGGGAGAACGTCCGGCCGCGCGGGTCCATCAGGATCACCCGCGACCGCTCCCCGCGCAGCGCCTCCACCGCGGCGGCGATCGGCTCGGGTTTCAGCACCATGCCGCCGCCGCCGCCGAACTGGTAGTCGTCGGTGACCCGGTGCTTGCCCGTCGCGTAGTCTCGGAGATTTACCACGCGGATGTCAACGAGACCGCGCGACCGCGCGCGGCCCAGCATCGACGTTGCCAGCGCGGGCTCCACCATCGCCGGGAACAGGGTCACGATGTCGATGCGCATGTCATATGTCGTTCGCGCTACAAGTCCAGCAACCCCTCGGGCGGCCGGATCACGACCCGCCGCGCTTTCAGATCCACGTCTCGCACGATCTCGGGCACCGCGGGCACGAGGTGCTCGCGCGCCCCGTCGCCGACGACCCACAGATCCTGCGCGGGCGCCGGCTCCACCCTCAGCACCCGGCCCACGTCGCGCCCGTCCTCCGTCAGGACGCGACAGCCCTCGAGCTGCCAGGGATAGAAGTGCCCTTCGGGCGGCGGCAGCGCTTCCGTTTCCGGCAGCGCGAGCAGCCGTCCCGTCAGGGCGGCGGCCGCCTCCGGCGTCTCGCACCCGGCGATGCCGACGATGAGCGCCGCCCCCTGCCGCCGCGCCGCCGTCACCCGGCACGGCTCACGGCGATCGTGGGCGACGTCCCAGAGGATGCACTCTCGCAGCGTCTCGAACCGCTCGGGCCGATCGGTCAGCGGCGTCACCCGCATCTCGCCGGCCAGTCCGTGCGGCCGGCCGATCTCGCCGATCGCGACGAGCCGGCCGCCGGCCACGATCTTCAGAGGCACGTCACTCTACGATCTCCAGCACCGCGCGCTTCCTGAGCTTCGTCGCGTTGGCGTTGAGGATCGTCCGCAACGCGCGCGCCGTTCGCCCCTGCTTGCCGATGACCTTGCCCAGGTCGGTCTGGGCCACCCGCAGCTCGATCACCGTCACGCGCTCTCCCTCGACCTCCGTCACGTTCACCTGCTCCGGCTCGTCGACCAATGCTTTCGCGACGTACTCCATCAACTCTCTCAACCACCACTCCCACTGCAGCTGCTTGCCACAACTGCTCAGCCCGTTACGCCCCCGTCTTCGGGGCCAAGGCGATCAGCTTCTTCACCGTGTTGGAGGCCTGCGCCCCCTTGGCGATCCACGCCCGCGCCTTCTCGCGATCGATGGTCACCTGCGGCGGGTCCGTGATCGGGTTGTAGTGTCCGATCACCTCGATGAAGCGCCCGTCGCGCGGCGACCGCGAGTCGGCGACGACCACGCGATAGCGCGGCCGCTTGTTGGAGCCTTCGCGTCTCAGTCGAATGGCGACTGCCACGTTCTCACCCCCTCGGCATCGGAAAGCCGCCCAGGCCCTTCAGCTTGCCCAGGCGGCCCTCCATCGATTTGAACTGCTTCATCATCTTCTTCAGCTGTGCGAACTGCTTGAGCAGCCGGTTCACGTCCTGCACGCTCGCGCCGCTGCCGCGCGCGATGCGCTGGCGGCGCGAGCCGTTGATCACTTCCGGGTTGCGGCGCTCACCCGGCGTCATCGAGCAGATGATGGCGTCGAACCGGTCGAGGTCCGCCTGCTCACCCGTCAGCTCCTTGGGCGCGCCCTTGAGCATCTTGCCGAAGGGCAGCATGCCCAGGACCTGGTCGAGCGGGCCGAGCGCGCGCACCTGCTTGAGCTGCGCGCGGAAGTCCTCCAGGGTGAAGGTCTCCTCGCGCAGCTTCTTGACCATCGCCTCGGCCTCGGCCTGGTCGACGTTCTGCTGCGCCTTCTCGACCAGCGAGAGGATGTCGCCCATGCCGAGGATCCGCGAGGCGAGGCGATCGGGATGGAACGGCTCGAGGGCGTCGGTCTTCTCGCCCATGCCGACGAAGGCGATCGGCCGCCCCGTCACGTGGCGGACGCTGAGCGCGGCGCCGCCGCGCGAGTCGCCGTCCATCTTGGTGAGGATCACGGCGTCGATGCCCACGGCCTGGTTGAAGCGGTCGGCCACGGTCACCGCGTCCTGGCCCGTCATCGCGTCGACGACGAGCAGCACGTGGTGCGGCTTGACCGCCGCGCGGATCTGCTTGAGCTCGTCGAGCATCGTCTCGTCGATGTGCAGGCGTCCGGCCGTATCGAGGATCAGCGGCGTGAGCCCCCGCTCGGCGGCCGTCTCGAGGGCGGCGCGGCAGATCTCGACCGGCGTCCGGCCGGCGTCGCCGACGACGGGGACGTCCAGCTGGGCGCCGAGCGTCTTGAGCTGGTCCTGGGCGGCGGGGCGATAGATGTCGGCGGCGGCGAGGATCGGGTGCTGCCCCTGCTTGGCGTAGAGGCGCGCGAGCTTCGCCGCGGTCGTCGTCTTGCCGGAGCCCTGCAGGCCGATCAGCATGACGACGGTGGGCGGGTGGGCCGCGGGCGCGAGTCGATGACCGCTGCCGCCGAGCAGCTCGACCAGCTCGCCGTGCACGACCTTGACCACTTGCTGCGCCGGAGTCAGCGATCTGAGAACGTCCTGCCCGACCGCCTTCACCTTCACGCGGTCGATGAAGCCGCGGACGACCTTGAAGTTGACGTCGGCCTCCAGGAGCGCCACCCGCACTTCCCGGAGGGCTTCCTGGATGTTGTCTTCGCTCAGGCGGCCCTGGCCGCCCAGTCGATCGAAGATGGCTGTGAGTCTTGCGCTCAGCGAGTCGAGCATAGAAAGCCGAGTGTACGGAACTATGCGGAAAATTTCAACTCGGGCGGGATGTTACGCGGCTTCCCCCTACGAGCGGCGGAGCGCCTGGACGCGCACGCGGACGGATTCCCAGCGCAGCGGCACGAGCAGCAGGGGCCCGAACGGGATGACGAGGATGGCGAGGGCGAGCCAGAAGTCGACCGACTTCCAGCACGCCTTCCAGTCCCACGGTTCGAGGCCCAGCGGCTTCAGCCAGCGGCCCACGTTCGGCCCTCCTGACGCCTGAACAGTGCGAGCCGGGTGCCAGATCCACGGCAAGCGAATTCAGGGACTTGGGAGGGCCTGGCCGGCGCGCCTGGGCGGTCTCTTGGCAGGTGTGGTGAACGTTTACTGACCGAGCTCGGCCGCCGCGCGCAGCTCGCGGATCGCCTTGGCGGGATCCTGCGCCTCGAAGACGGCGGAGCCGGCCACGAGGATCGACGCGCCGTGCTCGGCGAGCGGCCGCGCGTGCTCGACCTTCACGCCGCCGTCGATCGAGACGTCGATGCGGCGCGCGCCGAGCATCGTGCGGATCTGTCGGATCTTCGGATAGACGGCGGGAATGAATTTCTGGCCGCCGAAGCCCGGGTTCACCGACATCACGAGCACGAGGTCGAGGTCGTCCGTCACCCACTCGATCGTGGCCGGCGTCGTCGCGGGGTTGAGCGCCGCGCCCGCCTTCACCGGGCTCCCGCGCCGGCCGACCAGCTCGCGAATCGAGGCGAGCGTGCGCTGCAGGTGCGGACACGCCTCCACGTGCACGGTCAGCATGTCGGCGCCCCGCGCCGCGAACTCCGCGAGGTATTTCTCGGGCTCGACGATCATGAGGTGCAGGTCGAGCGGCAGCCGCGTGCGCTTGCGGATCGCGTCGAGGATCGGGAAGCCCATGGTGATGTTCGGCACGAACCGGCCGTCCATCACGTCGATGTGGATCTGGTCGGCGCCGGCCGCCTCCACGCGCGCGATCTCCTCGGCGAGGACGCCGAAGTCGGCGGACAGGATCGAGGGCGCGATCTTGATCACGGCCATGTCGGCATCCTTATATCACGCGTATCACGCGCGCCGCAGCCGCACGGCCGTGAATCCGTCGGTGCCGTGGCGGTCGGGCCGCGTGCGCAGATAACCGTCGGCGTCCAGCGGCAGCGGGAATCCGACCGGCGGATCGACGCGCCACGCGGGGTGCGCGGCCAGGAACGCGGCCACCACCGCTTCGTTCTCCTCGGGCTCCGGCGAGCACGTCGCGTAGACGAGGCGGCCGCCGGACTTCGCGAGCGTGGCGGCGGCGGCCAGGATCTCGCGCTGGCGCGCGGCGCTGGCGCCGATGTCCTCGGGCCGGCGGCGCCATTTCACCTCCGGATTGCGGCGCAGCACGCCGAGATTCGTGCAGGGCGCGTCCACCAGCACGGCGTCGGCGCGCGGCGCGTACGAGCTCACCAATTCCTGCGCGGTGCCCTCGATCGTCTGCACGATCGTCACGCCCATCCGCGCGCTCGCCTCCGTCACGCGGTGAAGCCGCGCCGGCTGCGGGTCCAGCGCGACGATGCGGCCGCGATCCTCCATCAGCTGGGCCAGGTGCGTGGTCTTGGTCCCCGGCGCCGCACACGCGTCGATGACCGTGTCGCCCGCGCGCGGCTCGAGCAGCCGCGCCACCAGCATCGACGCCTCGTCCTGCACGACGCACGCGCCGTCGGCGAAGGCGCGCCAGCGGGCGGGGGTGCCGGCCGCGCGCTCGGTCACGAGCCCTTCGGGCGCGAGGGGCGTGGGCTGCGTGGCCACGTCGTCCTCGGCGGCCAGCCGCGCCGCCAGTGCTTCGCGCGAGAGACGGAGAGTGTTGACGCGGAGGGTGAGCGGCGGTCGCTCGTTCATCGCCCGCATGAGCGCCTCGGCCTCCGGCGCGCCGTAGCGCGCGACCCAGCGCGCCGCGAGCCAGGTGGGGAACGCGCACCGCGTGGCGAGCGCGTCGATCGGATCCCGCGGCGGCGCCGGCTCCCGCTCGCGCGCGCCGCGCCTCGCGAAGGCGCGCAGCACCGCGTTGGTGTACTCGGCGGCGCCTCGCGCGCCGCTGCGCGCGAGGCTGACCGCGTCGTTGACGGCGGCGAAGGCGGGGACGCGCTCGAGGAACACGAGCTGATAGGCGGTCATGCGCAGCAGCACGCGCACCCGCGCGTCGAGCGCGTCGAGCCGCCGGCGCGAGTGCGGCGCCAGGATCCAGTCGAGATAACGCTGCCAGCGCAGCGTGCCGTAGACGAGCTCGGTGGCCAGGCCGATGTCGCGCGCCGCCACGTGGCGCCGCGTCGTCTCCGCCTCCAGGGCCAGATCGGCGAACGCCGCGTCGGTCTCCACGCGCTCGAGGACGCGCGCCGCCAGCTGCCGCGCCGGTGCGGCCGCGGCGCTCCCACGCGTGTCCCGCGGTGCTCCGCTCACGAAGCGCCGGGGCCGAGCCGGGCGCCGGCGGCGAGCCGGACGCCGCGCAGGTAGTCGGCCCACGGCATCGCGCGTCGATTGTCCGGCTGGACCTCGACGGGCAACAGCAGGCCCTCGCCGGTCACCACGGCCAGCGTGCCCTCGTGCGCGAGCAACGTGCCGGGCGCGCCGCGGGCGGCGCCGGCCACGGCCCGGGCACGCCAGATCGTGAGGGCGCCGCCGGCCGCCTGCGCCGTCGCTCCGGGCCACGGGTTGCAGCCGCGCGCGAGGTTGACGAGGTCGCGCGCCGGCCGCGTCCAGTCGATCGCGCCGTCGCCCTTCTTGAGCCGCGGCGCCAGCGTGGCGGCGGCGTGGTCCTGAGGCGTCGGCGTCAGCGTGGCGAGGCGATCGAGCGTCTCGACGATGACGTCCGCGCCGAGCCGCGCCAGCCGCGCCGAGAGCTCGCCCGCCGTCTCGTCGGCGCCGATCGCCGTCGGCCGCGCCAGGAGCACGTCGCCCGTGTCCATCCCCGGGTCCATCGCGAACGTCGTGATGCCGGTCTCGGTCTCGCCGCGGATGATCGCCCACTGGATGGGCGCCGCGCCGCGATACCTCGGGAGCAGCGAGGCGTGGATGTTGATGGAGCCGCGCGCGGGCGCGTCCAGCACGGCCTTCGGCAGGATCTGGCCGAAGGCGACCACGACCGCGAGGTCGGCGCCGAGCGCGGCCAGCCGCTCGGCCCAGCCGGGATCGCGTAGCCGCGACGGCTGCAGCACCGGCAGGCCGGCGGCGAGCGCGGCGTCCTTCACGGGCGGCGGCGTGAGCCGCTGGCCGCGATGCGCGGGACGGTCCGGCTGGGTGACGACGGCGACGATCTGGTGGCGGGTGCGCAGCGCCTCGAAGGCAGGAAGCGCGAAGGCCGGCGTGCCGTAGAAGAGGAGCTTCAGCGTGCTACAGCGCGAGCGCGCGGTGGCCGGCGGCGTCCTCGGTGAAGCCCTCTTTCTTGATGCGCCGCTTGATCCGGTCGCGCGTGACCGGGTCGAGGCGGTCGATGAAGAGCACGCCGTCGAGGTGGTCCATCTCGTGCTGGAAGACGCGCGCGCGCAGGCCGCGCGCGGTGAGCGTCACGGCCTTGCCCTCGGGATCTTGCGCCTCGAGCCGCACCCATTCCGCGCGCTTCACGGGGGCGAAGATGCCGGGGATCGACAGGCACCCCTCCTCCGCGGTGACTTCGCCGCCCTGCTCGGTGATGACGGGGTTGATCAGCGCCCGCGCCTCGCGGCTCTCCTCGTCGGCCACGACCATGAGGCGCAGGGACACGCCGATCTGCGGCGCGGCCAGTCCGAGTCCCACCTCGTCGTACATCGTGTCGACCATGTCGGCGACGATCGTGCGGAGCTCGGGCGTGACGGACTCGACGGCGCTGGCGCGCCGCCGCAGCACCGGATCGCCATATTTTCGGACGCTCAGGACGGCCATTCGACGGGATCCACCTCGACATCTATGATACCGCGGCTCTTCGGCCGCGGCCGCCGGAAGTCGCCCAGCGCCTCGGCCAGGCGCATCGCGAGATCGGCGTGGCCTTTCACCACGATGCGGCGTGCGCGATCGCGCCGCGCGGGCGCCGGCGGATACACGGTGAGCGCCGTCGCCGAGGCCAGAGCGGCGGCCACCTCGTCGCCGAGCCGGCGCGTCTCTGCGGCCGCCGGCCCGGTCACGGTGACGATGGCCAGGCGGCGGAAGGGCGGGTAGCCGAGCTCGCCGCGGAACTTCATCTCCTGGCGGTAGAACGCGCCCAGGTCCTGGCGGGCACACGCCGCGAAGACGTAATGCTCGGGCGTCTGCGATTGCACGACGAGGCCGCCGCCCGGCAGCACGCGCTCGGCCGCGGCCCACAGGAGCGAGAACAGGCGCTCACCGGCGCGGAAGTCCGGCAGGCGCAGGAAGTGATCGGGCGACACGAAGCCGGCCACGCCGAGCGAGGCGGGACCGAAGAGCCGTAGCGCGCCGCGCGTGCCGATGACGATCTCGGCGGCCGCGGCCTCCGCGCGCTGGCGCTCGGCCTTCGCGCCGCGGGTGGCGTCGGGATCGTAGCGCGCGACGCGCGCCCGGGGAAAGCGCCGGCGCACCGCGTGCTCGACCCGCTCGGCGTTCCAGCCGAAGGGCGAGAGTCGCCGCCCGCGACAGCCGGGGCATGTCTCCGGCAGCGGCGTCTGTCGGCCGCACACGCGACACGTCAGCGTTCGCGCGGCGCGTGTGTAGGCCAGGGCGACGTCGCACTCGGGACAGCGGGAGACGGCGCCGCACTCGTCGCACGCCAGCGCGGACGTCAGCCGGCTCACCAGCAGCAGCGCGCGGCGGCCCGCCGCGAGCGCCTCGCGCACCGTGCGCGCGAGTCCGGGCGTGAGCGGCTCGCGCCGGAGGATGCCGCGCGTGTCGGCGAGCTGGATGGCCGGCCATGGCGCCGGCTCACCGGTCACGAGCCGCGCGCGACCGCTGTCGGCGCGCCACCACGTCTCCACGCTCGGCGTGGCCGAGGTGAGGACGGCGTCGAGACCCGCGCGCGCGGCACGCTCGAGCACGACGTCGCGCGAATGCAGGCGCGGCGGCCCCGGCGGCTTGTGCGCGGCCTCGTGCTCGTCGACGAGGGCGAGGGTGGCGCCGGCCGGCAGCGGCGCCAGCAGCGCGGAGCGCGTGCCCACCGCGAGCCGCGCGTCGCCCGCCGTCAGCGCTGCCCAGGCGCCCGCCCGCGTCGCGTCGTCCACGCCGGAGTCCAGTCGCGCGACGGGCCCATGCTTGTCGAGACGCTGGGCCCAGCGGCCGGCGGCTTCGACGTCGGGGACGATCACGAGCGCGGCCGCCGTCGCCGCGGCCACGCGCTCGAGCAGCCGCCGCTCGCGGCCCGTGCCAATCAACACGTCAGGCTTTGGGGACTCGTCGAGTTCTGTATTGGAGCGCGTGGCCGGCTTGAAGCGTGGGTGGCCTGTTCTCGATGGTTCCCGGCTCCGTATCGTCTCGTCACTCCGTACGGCTTCGTCAGTGTGCGGCCTCGCACTCCGCGACGGCGGCAGCAGCGCGGCCAGTGTGCCGCCGAGGGAGGACAGCGACTGCTCGGCGATCCAGCCCGCGAGCGCGAGCCCGCCGGCGTCGAGCACGGGCGCGGGATCGAGGACGCGCGTGAGCGGCTTCAGTCCGGCGGCGTCGCCGTCGCGAAGGCCGACGACGACGCCGACGCGCTCGGCGCGACCGAGCGGGGCGGCGACGCGCTGGCCGACGGCCAGCGTCCAGCCGGGCGGCACGCGATACGAGAACGGATGATCGAGGGGAACGTCGAACGCGACGTCGGCGAGCGTCACCGGGTCTTGCGCTTGTCGTACTCCCGGCGGGCGAGCTTGAGGTCTTCCCAGGCCATGCGCTTGTACTCGGGGCCGGGGTTGCGCAGGAGGAACGCGGGATGGAACGTCGGGATGAGCACGGCGTCGCCGAACGGATGGAGGCGCCCGCGCAGCTTGCCGATCGCCTCCTTCGTGCGCAGCAGCGACTGCGTCGCCACGCTGCCGAGCGCGAGCACGACCTTCGGCTGGATCACGGCGAGCTTGTCGGCCAGGAAGGGCGCGCAGGCCGCGAGCTCGTCGGGCTCCGGATTGCGATTGCCGGGAGGGCGACACAACACCGCGTTCGTGATAAAGACTTCCTCGCGCGTCAGATTCACTGCGGTGAGCATCTTCGTCAGCAGCTGTCCCGCGCGCCCGACGAACGGCAGCCCCTGCGCGTCCTCGTCGGCGCCCGGCCCTTCGCCGATCACGACGAACTCCGCCGTCGGGTTGCCGGAGCCGAAGACGACGTGGGTGCGGCCCTCGCACAGCTTGCACTTGCGGCAGTTCTGGAGCGCCTGCTCCTGGTGGCGGAGGATCTCGGCGGGCGTCATCAGATACTCACCCTCGAGCGGCAGCGTCTCGACGCCGAGATCGCGATAGAAGCGCAGCGTCTGCCCGAGCGCGTCGAGCGCTCCGGCCAGCGCCTCGCGCGGCGTCTGGCTCAGCGCGCGGCCTTGCCGGCCGCGCGGCCGGCCGCGCGCCGGAGTGTCTGGATCTCGCTGAGGATCGCGTCGGCGACCGCGCTCTTCGCCATGCGCGGCAGCGCGCGGTTGCCGCCCCAGCGGTCGATCAGCAGCACCTCGTTGTCGTCGGCGTCGAAGCCGATGCCGACCTGGCTCACGTCGTTGGCGACGAGCAGATCGATGCCCTTGGCCTCGAGCTTCGCGCGCGCGTTGGCGGCGACGTCGTTGGTCTCCGCCGCGAAGCCCACGACGAAGGCGCCCGAGCGCCCCGCCGCGACCTCGGCCAGGATGTCGGGGTTCGGCGTCAGCTCCAGCGTGAGGTCGCGTTTGCCCTTGATCTTGATCTCCGACGGACGGCGCACGCGGTAGTCGGCGACGGCCGCCGCCTTGATGACGATGCTCGCGCCCGCGAGGTGGCGCAGCACCGCCTCGCGCATCTCCTCGGCCGTCTGCACGGGCACGAAGGTGGCGGCCGCCGGCGGCGTGAGCGCGGTGGGGCCCGACACCAGCGTGACCGCGGCGCCCCGGCGCAGCGCGGCCGCGGCGATGTTGTAGCCCATCTTGCCGGAGGAGCGGTTGGAGATGTAGCGCACGGGATCGATCGGCTCGCGCGTGGGACCGGCGGTGACGACGATCGTCTCGCCCGTGAGGTCCTGCGCCGGCGCGAGCAGGGAGGCGAGGGCGGCGACGATCGATTCCGGCTCCGGCAGCCGGCCGCGGCCGCTGAGCCCGGAGGCCAGCGCGCCGCTGTCGGGCTCCATCACGGTCACGCCGCGCGCGCGCAGCGTGGCCACGTTCGCGGCCACCGCCGGATGCTCCCACATGCCGCCGTCCATCGCCGGCGCGATCAGCACCGGGCAGCGCGCGGCCAGCAGCAGGGTGGTCAGGAAGTCGTCGGCGACGCCGTGGGCAGCCCTGGCGATCAGATTGGCGGTGGCAGGCGCCACCACGATGGCCGCCGCGCGCTCGGCCAGCGCCACGTGCTCGACGGCGTCCTCGCTCTGCGGATCGAAGAGGTCGGTGAGGACGGGCCGGCCCGACAGCGTGCGGAAGGTGAGAGGCCCGACGAAGGCGCGCGCGTGCTCGGTCAGACAGACGGTCACCGTCGCGCCCAGGCGCGCCAGCTCACGGAGCAGGAGCACCGCCTTGTAGGCGGCGATCGAGCCCGTGACGCCGAGAACCAGCTCGCGCCCGTCGAGCCTCACGACCCTCAGGCCTTCTGCGTCTCGTCCGCTTCCTTGATGCGGTACTCGACCTTGGCGGCCGCGATCTCCTCGAGCGCGGAGCTGGTCGGCTTCTTGTGCTTGCTGTCCACGCGCGGCGGCGCCCCGCGGTTCAGCTGCCGTGCCCTCTTGGCGGAGAGCACCACCAGGAGATAGCGGTTCGAGACCTTGTTCAGCGCGGACTCCAGCGAGGGAAAGGCCATCACTCGGACACCTCCAGGTCGGGGAGCGTGAGCGACAGACGCGCGGTCCGGCAGCGCTCCGCCTGGATGACGGCGAGCAGCTGGTCCATCGCCTCTTTCACGTCCCGGTTGACGATCAAATAGTCGTACGTTCGCCACAGCGCGATCTCTTCCCGCGCGCGCGCGAGCCGGCGCGCGATGTCACCCTCCGCGTCGGCGCCGCGCTCGCGCAGGCGCTGCTCCAGCTCGGCCATCGAGGGAGCCACGATGAACACGAGCACCGCCTCCGGATACCGCGTGCGGAGCTGCGCGGCGCCCTGCGTGTCGATATCGAGCAGCACGTCCTTGCCGTCGGCCAGCGCCGCCTCCAGCGGCCGCGCCGGCGTGCCGTACATGTTGCCGTGCACGGTCGCCCACTCGGCCAGCTCGCCGCGCTCGAGCATGGTACGGAATTCCCGCTCGCTCACGAAGCGGAAGTCCACCCCGTTCACCTCGCCCGGGCGCGGCGCCCGCGTGGTGGCCGAGACCGAGTACGCGAGATCGGGGATGCACAGCCGCGCCTCGCGACAGAGCGTCGTCTTGCCCGCGCCCGACGGCGCCGAGACGACGAAGAGCGTGCCGCGGCGGCCGAGGCGCGCACCGGCCCTGTTCCGCGCCGCGGCTCTATTCAAGGTTCTGCACCTGCTCGCGGATCTTCTCCAGGACGCTCTTGGCGGTCAGCGCGGCCTGGCTCATCTCCAGGTCGTCGGCCTTCGAGGCCACCGTGTTCACCTCACGGTTCAGCTCCTGGATCAGGAAGTCGAGCGGCCGGCCGACGGGCCCGCCCTTGTCGAGCAGCAGCGTGAACTCCGCGAGGTGCGCGCGCAGCCGCGCCAGCTCCTCGGTCACGTCGCTCTTGTCCGCCCAGATCGCCGCCTCGGTCACGATGCGCGCCTCGTCGATGGCCGTCTCGGCCAGCAGCGCACGCAGTCGCTCGCGTAACCGGTCCTCGCGGCGCGCCCCCGCCGCCGGCCCCCGCGCGGCCACCACGTCCACCGTCGTCGTCAGCTCGGCGTGCAGCGTGCGCAGCGCCTCCACGAGCCGCTCGCCCTCGGCGGTGCGCCGCGCCACCAGCTCGTCGAGCGCGCGTCCGAGCGCCTCGGCCAGCAGCGGCCAGGGCGCCGCCGGCTCGACGGGCTCGGGCTCCTCGAGCCGCACCACGCCCGGCCGCTCGAGCACCCACGTGAGATTCGGCGCGCCCTCGAGCCCGAGCTCCGTCGCGAGCGCGCGGGCGCGCGCGATGTATTCGCGCGCGAGAGCGCCGTCCACCTGCACCCGCTGCGCGGCGGCGCCCCCGAGCGGGGTGAGCTGCACGGTGACCTCGACGCGGCCGCGCTCCAGGCGGCTCTGCACGAGACGGCGCGCATCGAGCTCGAGGGCGGCGAGCGCGCGCGGCAGACGCAGTGCGACATCGAGGTGGCGATGGTTGACCGATCGCGCTTCCACGGTCACGGCGATCGATTCGCCGCTCGCCTCCGCCCGCCCGAACCCGGTCATGCTCCGGACCATGGAAGAGACTCAGCATCGCCGAAATTCTCTGTAGTGTCAATATGTTGCGGTTGACAGGCGTCAGGCCCACGACGTAGACTGGCGCGTTGCAACCCCCCGGATCGCCGCATCCGGCCGCAATTCAAGGAGGATCGCGTATGAGCTGGACCCGCCGGCGCTTCCTGACAGCCACCGGCGCCGCCGCCGTGGCCGCCCGGCGAACGCCGGCGTGGGCGCAGGCTGCGAAGACGATCACGGTCTCGCACAGCGTCTCGACGTTCGTCTACGGCCAGCACCTCGTCGCCAAGGAGAAGAAGTTCTTCGAGGACGAGGGCGTCGCGGTCCAGTCCTTCATCGTCCCCGGCGGGGGCGCCAAGGTCGCGCAGGTGCTCGCGGCGGGGCAGGCGATGTTCGCGCTCGGTGACTCGAATCATCCGCTGAAGATCACCGAGAAGGGCAAGGACGCCCTGATGCTCTTCGCCACCGACACGCGCTGCTCCTACGCGAACGTGGTCGTGCGCAAGGAGCTCTTCGACAAGGGAGTGAAGTCCGTCGAGGCGCTCGGCGATCCCAAGCTCGTCGGCCGCAAGGCGGTGGTGGCGGCGACCGCGATCGGCTCGGGCACCTACGTCTACGGCGTCTACGTGCTCAAGGGTCTCAAGGCGCCCGACGGCCGGCCCGTCAACGAGCACGTCGAGTGGGTGAGCGGCGGCGCCTCGACCACGATGCTCGGCGGGCTCAAGGCGGGCAAGTTCGACGCGATCATGGCCGTCCCCGAGTGGCAGTGGGCCGCGGAGGAGGAGGGCTTCGGCAAGGCGGTCTACGACGTGCAGGACGAGAAGGCGTGGACGCGCGTCTTCGGCGGCCCCATCCCGGTGACGGTCGGCTTCGCGCTGCGCGAGACGCTCGAGAAGTCGCCGGACCTCGCGCAGGGCTACGTCAACGCGTGCTATCGCGCCCAGCAGTGGATCCACCGCGCGAAGGACGAGGAGGTCGTGGAGCTGCTGCACCGGACCTACATGGACACCTTCAGCCGCGAGATCGTCCTGCGCTCGGTGAAGTATTACAAGACGATCTTCGACTGGGACTTCATGATCGACGAGAAATCGTACGAGAATGGCATGAAGGTGTGGGTGCCGCTCGCCGCCGACAGGCCGATCCCGTATGCGAAGGCGGTGGAGATGGCGTTCGTGAAGAAGGCCCGAGCGAAGTTCAAGTCCTGAGCGCCCGGCGCCCGCGCATCGTCGTCCGCGACCTCACGAAGACCTTCCGCGCCGGCGCGCGGGAGGTGGCCGCGGTGGACCGCGCCTCGTTCGAGGTGCTGGAGGGCGAGTTCGTCGCCATCGTGGGACCGTCCGGCTGCGGCAAGTCGACCATCCTCAACATGATCGGCGGCCTCGTGACGCCGTCCGCCGGCGCCGTGCTCGTCGACGGCGTGCCGGTGACGGGCGCGCCGACTGCCCGCGCGGCACCGGCCCGGATCGGCTACGTCTTCCAGAAGGACACCGTCTTCCCGTGGCGCACCGTCGCGCGCAACATCGCGCTCGGCCTCGAGTATCGCGGAGTGCCGCGACACGAGGTGGCGCGGCGGGTGAGCGAGGCCGTGAGTCTCGCCGGCCTCGAGGGATTCGAGGAGGCGTTTCCGGCGACGCTTTCGGGCGGCATGCGGCAGCGCGTGGCCCTCATGCGCACCCTCGTGGTCGACCCCGAGATCCTCCTCATGGACGAGCCGTTTGGCGCGCTCGACACCCACACCAAGCTGACCCTGCACGCCGAGCTGCTCGCGCTGTGGCAGGCGCGACGGCAAACCGTGGTCTTCGTCACCCACGACCTCTCGGAGGCGATCACGCTCGCCGACCGCATCGTCGTCATGACGCGCCGGCCGGGACGCGTGAAGATGGTCCACGAGGTCAAGCTGGAGCGGCCGCGCGACGTCATCGCGCTGCGCGAGAGCGACGAATACGCGCGGGAGTACGGGCGCGTCTGGCACGTCCTGGGCGAGGAGTTCGCGGGATGACCGAGCGCGCGCGCATCGCCCTCTGGCGCGTCGGCATCCTCGTCGCGCTCCTCGGCGCCTGGGAGTGGCTGACCGGCATCAAGGCCATCAGCCACACGCCGGGCCTCTACTGGATCGACCCGTTCTTCATCAGCCGGCCATCGACCATCGCCCGCCGCTTCGTCTATCTCACCTCCGGCGAGGTTCGCCTCAGCCTCTGGCAGATGGCGCTCTCGACCGTGCAGTCCACGCTGTGGGGGTTCGTGGTGGGTGTCTCCACGGGGTTCGTGGCCGGTCTCGTGCTCGGGCGTCACGACCGCCTGGCGCGCGTGCTCGAGCCCTACATCATCGCGTTCAATTCCCTGCCGCGGATCGCGCTGGTGCCGCTCGTCACCATGATCTTCGGCTTCGGCCTCCTCGCCAAGGTCGTGCTGGCGTGGACGATCGTCTTCTTCATCGTGTTCTTCAACACCTTCCAGGGCACGCGCGCCGTCGACGCCGACCTCATCCACTCCGCCCGTTTCCTCGGCGCCGGCGAGCGCCAGATCATGCGCACGGTGATCGTGCCCTCGGCGCTGGCGTGGACGTTCGCGGCCCTCACGCCGTCGATCTCGTTCGCGCTGATCGGCGTGGTGGTGGGCGAGCTGCTGGGCGGCGAGTCGGGGGGCGGCCTCGGCTACCTCATCACGCAGTCGCTCGGCACCCTGAACGCGGCGGACATGATGGTCGCGCTCGTCTCGCTCGGCGCCATCGGCATCGTGATGGCGCTCGGCATCAAGCAGATCGAGCGCCGGCTGCTGCGCTGGCGGCCGGAGTACCGGACGGAGCGCGCGTGACGCGCTGGACGCTGGCCGTGGGGGCCGTGCTCGTGCTCGGCGCGATCGTGTCGGTGGCGCTGGCGCGCGCGCTGGGCTGGTCGGGTACGCGGCTCTCGGTCCTCGGCTCGGTGATCGCGCTCTGGCTCACCGCCTACGTCCTCTGGGGCTTTGCGGGCGGACTGGCCGCACACTACGGCCTGATCGCGCGCTACGACGGCGCGTTCTTCGCCGCGCTCGCCGTCGCGGGCGGCGCGTGGCAGTACCGGACGCAGGTGAGCCGCGGCCGCGATCGCGGTCTCACCGTCTTCGTGGCGGGCCAGCTCCTGTGGCTCGTCGTGGTCATGGCGCGCAACGGGCTGCTGGTGCCCTGACGTACATACTGAGCCGCAGGAGGAACAGGCCATGCGACGAAACCTCTGGGCCTTCGGGCTGGTGCTGGCCACCGTGCTCGTCACCACGTCGGTCCCCGCACAGCCGCCGAGCTCGCCGCCGTCGGCGCCGCCCCCGCAGGGCGAGCGACCGGCGCGCGCCGGCCGCCATCCCCACATGCACGCCGCCGTCCGCGATCTCGAGCGCGCGGAAAAGCAGCTCGAGAAAGCCGCCCACCACTACGACGGCCACCGCGCGAAGGCGCTCGAGCTCGTGAAGCAGGCCGAGAAGGAGCTGCAAGAAGGCCTCAAGTGGGCCGAGGCCCATCCCGAGGCGTTCGGAACGGCCCCGAAGAAGCCGTAACTAGAAGATGGGGGGCCCCGAAATGGGCCCCCCAAACCCCCCACTCGCTCGTCGCGCCCCGGGGAACCCGTGGCGCGCCTCGATCACCGGCCACGTTTTACATCTACACCCGGCTGCCGGGCTTGATCGCCTGGCTGCCGGTCTTGCAGAGTGGGCACGACTCGGGCGGCCACGTCGTCGCCGACACGGTGGCGAGGGCCGCCCGCTTCACATCGAACGCGGCGGCGCCGCCGCTCCGGTCGATCAGGGAGCCGACGCCGACGACGGTGCCCGCGCTCGCCCGCACGCACTCCACCACCTCGCGGGTCGAGCCGCCCGTGGTGATGACGTCCTCGACGACGAGGCAGCGCTCACCGGGCGTCAGCGCGAACCCGCGCCGCAGCCGCATCACGCCGTTCTCGCGCTCCGTGAAGAGCGCGCGCACGCCGAGCGCGCGCGCCACCTCGTGGGCCACGAGGATGCCGCCGATGGCGGGGGCGAGCACGCTCTGGGCGCCGGCGGCGCCGAACGGGGCGGCCAGCGCGTCGCCGAGCCGCGCCGCGTGCTCCGGATACTGAAGAACAAGCGCCGACTGCAGATAAATGTCGGAGTGCAGGCCCGACGTCAGGCGGAAGTGGCCCCGCATGAGCGCGCCGGTCTTTTCATACAGTTCGAGGGTTTGCCGCTCGGTCAGTGTCGCCATGACCCCATCATATGTCAGCCCGCCCGCACCCCGCCGGGGGCGCGTCAGGCTGGCGTGCCCGACGCGGGCGCGGTGTCCGCGCGCCCGCGCGCTGACGCGTTGCTCGCTCACAGGCCGACACTGTCATCTCGGCTGACGTCCGCGCGCGAACACCCGCTGGCCCTCGCCGCACCGTGGCAGCCCCGTTGCACTTCTGCCGCGCACGCCGCTCTGGCAAGGAGGCCCGGTCCCATGGCGAAGGTGATGGTCGTCGATGACGCGCAGTCCGACCTGAAGCTCATGGAGTCGATCCTTCGCGGCGCCGGCCACGAGGTCGTCTCGCTCACCGACGGCGAAAAGCTCGAGGATCAGATGCAGGCCGAGCATCCCGACGTGCTGCTGCTGGACATCGTCATGCCGCGTCGCAACGGCTACGAGATCTTGCGGGCACTGCGCCGCGACGCGCGCACGCGCACGACGCCGGTGGTGCTCGTGTCGTCGAAGAATCAGGAGAGCGACCGCGCCTGGGGCAAGAAGCAGGGCGCCGACGAGTACCTCTCGAAACCATTCACCTCGGACCAGCTGCTGAGCGTGGTGAGCCGGTTTGCCCGCTGACGACGCGGTCGTTCCCGGTGCCGCGCCGTCGCCCGACGCGGCGCCGTCACCGGACGCGACGTCCCTCTCCGACGCCGTCCTACCCGGCGCGCACCGGCGCCGCGCGTGTGTCGTGGCCATGGGAGGCCGCACCCTCGCCGTGGACGTGCGCGAGGCGCGCGAGGTGATGAGGCTCGACGTGGTCGCGAGCGTGCCCGGCGCGCCGTCACCGTTGCTCGGCGTCGCCAACCTGCGCGGCACCGTGCTGGCGGTCGCGGACGCACGGCCGCTGCTGGCGCTGGCGCCGAAGCCGGCGACGTCCGGAGGCGCCGCGATCGTGCTCGCCGCGGGCGGTCTCGAGGCGGCGCTGCCGATCGACGGCGTGCTGGGCCTCGAGTGGTTCGACGCGCCGCTGCCGGCCGACCCGCTGCCTGACGGCCCGCTCAAGACCTTCGCCGCCGGCGTCGTGCCGCGGCCCGACGAGCCCGCCATCCTGCTCGACGTCGCCCGGCTGCTCGAGGCGCTGTGCGCGCCGTGGACGCCGGCCGCCCCGGAGGCTCAACCATGAACCGACGACGCTTCCTCGGATTCCTCGCCGGAACGACCGCCGCCCTCGCCACGACGCGCGCCGCGTCGGCGCAGTCGCGTCCGGCGGGACGCTGGGCCCCGTCCGAGGTGCCGCCACCGGCGGCGCCGGTCGCCCGCACGGCGACGGCGGGCCTCGCCGGGTTGGCGCCCGGCGTCACCCCGACCGAGGTGCGCATCGGCATGAGCGCCGCCCTCAAAGGCACGGCGAGTGGGCTCGGCACGGAGCTCTATCGCGGCGCCCAGGCCTACTACGACGAGGTCAACCTGCGAGGCGGCGTGCACGGCCGCGCCATTACGGTGGTGGCCCTCGACGACAACTACGAGCCGAACCCGTGCATCAAGAACACCATCCAGCTCCTCGAGAAGGAGCAGGTCTTCGCGTTGTCGAACTATGTCGGCACGCCGACGCTCACGCGCGCGCTGCCGGTCATCAAGCGGTACGCGGAGCAGCAGGTCGTCCTGGTCGGCAACTTCACGGGCGCCCAGCCCCAGCGCGAGGCGCCGTACGCGGACCAGGTCTTCAACATCCGCGCCTCGTACCGGCAAGAGATGATGGCGCTCGTCGAGCGCTTCTGGTCCCTCGGTGCGCGGAACTTCGGCGTCTACTACCAGATCGACGCCTACGGCCGCAGCGGCACCGACGGCGTGGCGCGCGGGCTGGCACAGCACGGCGCGCGCATCACGGCCGAGGCGACCTACCCGCGCGGCGCCAAGTTCACCGACGACATGACGCCGGCGGTGCAGGCGCTGCAGAAGGCCGGTGTTGACGTCGTGCTGTGCACGGGCGCCTACCAGGGCTGCGGCGCCTTCGTGCGCTCCGCGCGCGACGCGGGGTTCACGGCCCCGATCTCCAACGTCTCGTTCGTCGGGTCGGACGCGATGCTCAAGCTCCTCGTCCAGCACGGCAAGACGAACGGGCGCGACTACACGCGCGCGCTCGTGAACTCGCAGGTCGTGCCGGCCTACGACGACCTCACGCTGCCGGGCGTCGCCGAGTACCGCACGCTCATGGAACGCCACAACCCGGCCGTGCCGGAGGCGCTGCGCGACCCGAACTACGGCGTCCAGCGGGTGAGCTTCATCAGCCTCGAGGGGTTCGTGAACGCCAAGGTCCTGGTGGAGGCGCTGCGCCGCGCGGGCCCGCAGCCCACGCGCGCGTCGTTCCGGCAGGCGCTGGAATCGCTGCGCAATTTCGATCTCGGGATCGGCGCGGCGCTGACCTTCGGGCCCGAGAAGCATCAGGGTCTCGACTCCGTCTACTTCACGCGTGTCGAGGGTGAGCGGTGGGTCCCGATCGCCGATTGGGCGGCAGCGGTCCAGGCTTAGGGGGAGCGAGCATGGGGAACGCGCGCACGCGGTTCGGCCTGTTGCCGAAGATCATCGTGTTCCTGGCGGCGGTGCTGATCCCGCTCGCCGCCGTCACCTGGTACGCCTCCGTGCGCACGCTGCGCGCGCAGATGACCGACGAGTTCACGTCGAAGGGCACGGCCATCGCCAACAGCCTGGCCTCCTCCGGCGTCGACCTCATCCTCAACCGCGACGCCTCGACCGTGCAGGCGCGCGTCGACGAGGTCATCTCAGGTAAGGATGCGATCAGCGGCGTCGCATACGTCATGGTCTACGATCCGCAGAAGACGCTGATCGCGCACACGTTCCATCCCATCGTCCCGCCCGACCTCATCGACAAGAACCTCGTGCCCGGCGAGACGCCCAAGCAGGTGCGCGAGATCCACTACGCGCACCCCGTCACCGGCGCCATGCGCTCGATCATCGACGTCGGCGTGCCGATGCTCGCCGGCCAGCTGGGCACCGTCCGTGTCGGCATGGACAAGGCGATCATCGAGGCCGCTGCCGCGAAGCCGGGCTGGTACCTGCTACTCATGTTCGGCGGCGTCGCGCTCCTGGCGGTGATGGCCGGCGCCGTCTTCGCGCGCCGGATCACGCGCCCGCTGGGCGAGATCGTGCGCGCGGCCGAGCAGGTCGGCCGTGGCGACCTCTCGCACACCGTGCGCGTCCGCTCGCGCGACGAGATCGGCCAGCTCGCGCGCACCTTCAACGACACCGT
>Ga0137418_10001193_pt1 | contig 23934 bp, 18 predicted proteins | sample CZODoug3_1_2_16f_FD_122242 | JGI IMG/M metagenome (GOLD analysis project Ga0137418, IMG submission 122242) | Vadose zone soil fungal communities from Angelo Coast Range Reserve, California, USA - CZODoug3_1_2_16fungal (Hybrid Assembly) | ecosystem: Environmental > Terrestrial > Soil > Vadose...
AGCGCGACGGACAATCCGCTCGTTTTTGTGAGCGATGCGAACAACGGCGACATCATCAGCGGCGGAAATTTTCACGGGCAGCCGCTGGCGATGGCGGCGGATCAAGTGGCGATTGCGATTGCGACGCTCGGCGGAATCGTGGAGCGGCGCGTCGAGCAGATGACGAATCCGCTGACCAGCATGCTGCCGGCGTTCCTGACACCAGAGCCAGGGCTGAATTCGGGATTCATGATCGCGCAGGTGACGGCGGCGGCGCTGACCAGCGAGAACAAGGCTTTGGCGACGCCGCATTCCGTCGATTCCATTTCCACGAGCGGCAATCAGGAAGATTACGTTTCGATGGGAATGAGCGGGGCGCGGCGGTTGGGGCGCATGCTGGTGAATTTGCGAAATACGATCGCGATTGAACTGCTGTGCGCGTGCCAGGGGATCGATTTGCTGGCGCCGCTGCAAACGGGAGCTCTAGCCAAGAGGGCGCATGCGGTTGTGCGAGCGAAGTCGGCTAAGATAGCCGAGGACCGGCCACTCGCGGGTGAAATCGAAGCGGTGTCGGGGCTAGTGGCTGATGGCGCGTTTTCAGCTCTGCTGCGGTGAAGTGGTTTCTCAGCATTGAGGGCCCAGAGACCGCGGAAAAACAGCCCATTGGCTCTGCTTGGAGAAAGCGGATCCTTCTGGGTTTGAGTAGACCGGTTCACTGCAAGAAGCCTTCCCGGTTAACAATAACCGGCCCCCCTCCCCCTGTTTTTCATAAGTGTTCATTTTAAAGGGAGTTAAAGTTCTTTAGAATGAACACTTCCAGAAGTGTTGATTCTAAAGAGAGTTAGAGGAGTTTTTATCGGACACGGGTAGCATTTGTTGATTCTAAATAATTTAAGACGGAGTGGTTTTGCAGGCCAAAGTGTGGGTGCTCCTCCCTCAAAAAGAATCTAAAGAGTCGAACGAAAAATTGTGACGACGGAAATAAAAAAAGCGGCAGAGAGTCTGCCGCAACCGATGAAAATCCGCACTCTTACCTGACGGGTACAGTACCACAAGAAGTAAGAGTGGTCAAGAGGTGTTTTGTACTACCGGTTGTAGGCGGAGATTTTCCAGGACTACGAGAAATCTCATTGACTGGGCACGCGGGGCAAACTGAGGAATTCGTCGAGGCTGGGGGCTACGATAGCGCCGTGGGAGCCGCTGCCGTCGTAATCGAGGAAGATGACGGGGGAGTCGTTTTGGCGTTGATCGGAGGCGGCGATCCAATACCAGGAGCTGCGGCCGGTGGTGGCGAAGCAAAAGCCGGGGCCGAGATCTTCTTCGTATGGCAACTCGTTGAGGGATTCGAGGTCCAGGGGCTCGAAACAATAGACTTGCCAACGCTTGGGCCGCCAGCGCGTGCCGCCAGGCTTTTCGAGCTGGAAGCCGGCAGCCTGGACGGCGGAGTGGTCCTCGTACAGCTGCAGGAGTCTTTCCGGAAGAAATTTACCCAATTCCTTTTCGACTGCCTCGGGTTGCGGGTGCAACAGGCGGCGAAGATAAGACTCATAGACCGCTTTGAGTTGATCGGGGGTTGGGCGAGAGCGAAATCTTGTAATGGCGCGGCGGATGCCCGTGGCAATGACGAGAAGGAGGGCGGCAAATGCCAGTGGGCCAAAGACAAAAATGAAAAGCTTATCCACGCTCTGATGATACTGCATTGCTTGGCGGCAGCATCGACACTTGGAAGCGACCGGAATTTGCGGAGCCCAGGTGCCCCGACCCGGTCGGGGTAGGCACCACCGGCACCTGGGGCGTCCGCGCTAAGGCGTCTCAGTGAGTGTGCTGTTGAAGGTGCCTGAGCCGATGTCGGGGCGTGGCCCGTGCACGTAAGCACCGTTTTTGCAGGTACGCAGCCTTTACGTGGACCACCGGCCGGTTGGTCGTTAGTTCTCACTGAACGAACTGGAGAACTGTTCGGTGTTGAAGGTGCCTGTGGGAGTGACGCCGGTTTCGAAGAAACACTCGCCTCCAAATGACAGGCCAATCTCCTTCACTTTGTGCGTGGCCTCCAGGAAAGCCTCCATGACCGCGGGACTGCTGCCACGCTGACCATTCCAATCCGACCACTGAGCCGGGTCAGACATGAGCGCCACGATCATCCCGGACTGGGTTCCCGTGAGCAGTTGCAGATTGACTGGGTTGGACCACCAGAACTGGGTGTAGAAGCCAGCTGGGGGAGTACCTGTGCTTGGCCCCGACGCGGACGGGGACCGGAAGTAAAACCTCACGGCGGCAGGGACGTTGGACACGCAGTCGCCGCCGTTGTGCTGAGTCATGAAGCTTGCGGCGTCGCCACTGATCGTGATCATATCGCTTAGATTTTTCGTGGAGAGATCGCCGGTCAAGGTCGGGTCGGTCGTGGTGAGTAGTGCGGTGTAGATACCAGCCTTGAATTGGAACCTAGTTGTGGTGCCCGTTGTGGTCGCCGGCATTGAGTTGGGTGAGTTCCGCGGCGCGATCGCTTGATTTGAAGGGTTGTAGTCGTAAACCGTCCACTCCGTAGTCTCGCTTGAGGGGTCGATTGCGGCCATGGTTAAAGTGCAGCTGGTTCCTGTTCCGCTAGCGTTGATCGCTTGGACGTCCGCCAGCAAGCTCGTGAGAGTGATCTGATCGACCTGGAAGATAACGCTGTGGCCATCGTTACAGGAAAGCGTGATTTGCGTGTTGCTTATGGTCTGGCCGTGAGAAGGATCTGGAGCTGAGAAGAGAATCAGCAGCACTGCCGCAGCGCTGACGGTCAAGGCTGGGGCGATCCAAAGAGTTCTTGCCGGCGCTTTCTTTCGTGGGTTCTTTTGCCCTGGTCCGGTGTCATCTCCTTTCGACAATAAGATATTGAACTTTATTTGCTTCATGACTTACTCCTTTCATATTTCTGAGGGGAACGGAAAAAGGGCCCTATTGCTCGGGGCCCTTTTTCTGATTGCGAGGGTTAGTGGGGATGAATGGATACGTACCCGGAAGTCAACACCCCACTTTTCTGGTAAAGAAACCCGAGAGGTCCAGCGACGTTGATCGTAAACGTTCCGATTCCTGTTCCCAGCGCCTGAAGGTCACACGCCGTGAAAGTGTACACGTATCCTGGATTGCCGTTCTTCAGGGCGTCACCGGCGAAATTGACGCAGGTATTGTTGTAGCTGATGGAACCGACGCCATTCACGCTTTGCACGTTCATGTTCTGGGCCGCGTCGTAATACTGCATTTGGCCATTTTCAGGATGGGAGGGGCTGTCCTGGAATTTCATGTGATTGTGATCATTGTCTTCGCCTTCGCCTTCGTCTTTATCCTCTTCGTTGTTGACGGACAGGGCCACATTGTCGACGAAGAATCCGCCTCCCAGACAACCAGTGCATGGAGGATTGTCGGGATTGGACGAGAGCCTGAACAGGAGCGTCTGAACGGGAACGCCGAGTGGATGGATGGCCGCCTGGGAGTTACGATAGAACTGTTCCCAGCTCGGGCCGGTGTGGACCAGACGACCGTCGACAAAGTACACCACAACATCGTTATTCGGCCCATCCTTGAACTCGATTCCCACTCTGGTCGTGTGCCAATTGCCGTAGGACAAGCCCGAGGCAATGACAATCGGATCGCTAAACATCCCATTGCTGTCGACGTCCACGGTGCTCACCTCTATCCCACTGCCCGTATCCTTGAGAGCTATGAAGCTCTGCCGGCCGCCCTGACCGTTGTCGGCGCTAACCGTGATTCGCGCCCCCGGCTGCCCGGTGCCTGTTGCTGACCGGAAGCTGAAGCTCGCCTGGAAATGCTTGAGTGAGGTACCCGTGGAGCTTTCGCCGGCAAAAGCGCCAGGACTGCCATTGGTCGGGTTCGTCATTGTATCCAAAGGGATGCCGCCAAGCCGCGGGGCAAACGGCATGTCGCCAAAACTCCCTGAGGTTACGGCATTGGAGACACGCCAGACGGTGTTGCCACCGAAAGATACAACCTTCTGATCCCAGGCCGGGTTGGTGGCGGCCCACCCGTTCTGGCCGTCGATGCTTGCATTTATCTTAAATCCTTCGAAATCGGTGAACAGGACCTGAGTGGCATACATGGTGCCTGCCATGGCAATGACGATCCCTATAATCACCACCCGTATTAGTCTTTGCATCTTGTTCTCCTTTCGCTGCTTTAGTGAAGCTTGCTTCTAGGTTCTCCTGTTATGACAAGGGAATTTGTTTTTAATCTGGGTAAATCCGGAGCCGAGGGTACCGCGGAGACCATAGCGGAAACACGCCGCACGACAAGCCAGTGAATTCCCGATACTTGAATCGAGAGAAACCCTTACATACCCTCAAGGGAATTGCTGAATACGTTGCAGGAGAAACCCTAGGAATATCAGGTGAAACCCTGAATCGATATCCCAAAAACCTATGAATTTATGGGCAGATATTCCCTAATACACATGAGTTGTATTACTGTATTAGTAAATTTGTGGTCCGCTGAGACTGTTCGGCTCAAAGGAGTTCCGGTTGTGCTGCTCACAACGCCGAGGGACACGCGGCCTTGAAGAGTGACGCGGGAAAAGTGCGCGCGCTAGAGGGTGCGCTCGCTGCTAGGCGAGGGACTCGAGGAAGAAGGTGAGCATGCGGTAGCCGGCGAGGTAGGAGAAGGGGGCGAGTTCGAGGGAGTAGTGGCCACAAGGGAGTTCGAGGGTGCGGGGGTCGGCACCGTGGCGGCGGAGGGAATCGAGCATCTGGCGAGTAAGTTCGGGGAGCATGGTGGGGTCGTATTTGCCGTAGACCATGAAGGTGTTGCGGCCCGCGCCCATGCCGCGTTCGACGTAGGGCATGGGGCTGATGGGGGCCCAGTATTCGCGTAGCTCGTCGACGGTTACGTGGTGGCGAAGGCCTTCCCATACGTGATTGGTGGTCATACCCTGGCTGATGACGTCGGCGTAGTAGGTGGAGACGTGGAAAAAACCGCCGGCACGTACGCGTTCGTCGTGGACGAGGGTGATGTAGCCGACCGAGGAGCCAATGCTGGTGCCGAGGATGCCGAGCCTGGTGTAACCCTGCTGTTCGAGCCAGTGGAGGCAGCGGCGGGCGTCCTGGACGGACTGGCGGTTGGCCTGGAGAGTCAGGCCGATGTTGGGGCCGCAGATCTGGTCGGCGCGTTCGTGACCCTTGGCCATGCGGCGGTCGTGGTAGGGCATGCTCATTTTCAGGACGGTGATGCCGAGACGTTGAATCCAGCGGCAAAGGCCACTCTGGCCGTGCCATTTGGCGTTCCAGTTGGGGAGGAGAAGGACGGCAGGGCCTGCACCGGAGCGCTTGCCACGCGAGCGAGTTGAAATGGTCTCGCGGGCGGGAAAGAGTTGGGCGTGGACGGTATTGTTTTCCGGCCAGGGGGACTCGATGGAACTGGTAAAGGTGAGGACGTTTTCTTTTTCATGTGCGGTCGCAGAGCGACCGACGTCCAGGCGGTAATCGGTGGCGGGAGAGGCAGCGTACCATTCCCTGCTCGATTCGATGGCTTTACGGGAGTAGTCGCGCACAAAGGCGCCGGGATTGGGGTCGTCGGAGGAGCCGCCGATGTGCTCAAGTCCCCAGTAGAAGGGCTGGACGCGGCGGTTGTCGTCGGTGGTCCAACGGCGATGCTCGTAGCAGCGGATTTTGCGTTCAAACCAGTTCATGAGAAGAGTCGACTGTTCACAGTTTACAGTCAATAGGCGGAGAAGAAAAACTCGGGGTGAACGAGAGACGGTTGAATGGGGGTTTCAACACAGAGGGCACGGAGAACACAGAAGAGGGAGAGGAAGCGTTAGGGTTGAGGCACGGGGGGAGGGGCGATTCATTGAGGCGGTGGTGTGAGTGTGGCAAATTGGAAAGAGCGGCCGCGGAGTGGCCGGGCTAACCGTGGTCATCATTATCGTCTTCTTTTTTCTGCTTGGGACTATTGTGGGGAGCTTCCTGAATGTCTGCATCACGCGGATTCCGGAGGATATTTCCATTGTTACGCCAGGGTCGCGCTGTCCGCGATGCATGACGCCGATTAAACCCTATGACAACGTGCCGGTGTTTGCCTGGTTCTGGCTGCGGGGGAAGTGCCGGGCTTGCGGGACGCCGATTTCGGCGATGTACCCGTTGATTGAGCTGGCCACGGGATTGTTGTTTGTGGCTGCGTTTCTGGAGTTTGGGATCACGCAGACGACGGTGAAATGGTTGTTTTTTACTTGCTTGATTATCGTTTTGACGGTGACGGATTTGCGGGTGCGGCTGCTGCCGGATGTGGTGAACTGGCCGGGTTTTGCAGCGGGATTGCTGTTCTCGGGCTTCGTTCCACCTAGCGGTGGCTTCGGCGATTACTTGGCGCGTAAGATTTTGCATTGGGATTTTAGTGGAGCTGTCGGAGGGGTCCTGGAAGGGCTATTGGGAGCAGCCTTCGGGGGCTTTTTGTTGTGGGGCATGGCGGCGGGCTACAGGTTGTTGCGGGGGCACGAGGGGATGGGAATGGGCGATGTGAAGATGATCGCCATGATCGGGGCGTTTCTCGGATTGCGGGGGACGTTTCTAACGCTGCTGGTGGGGAGCCTTTTGGGGAGCTTGATCGGGGTCGGGTTGGTCGTGGCGTTGTACCTCGGGGGTTGGAGGAGTGAACTAGCGAGACGCGCTAGCCGGCGTGGACTGGGGACGGAACAGCGGTTGCGGTGGGCGATTGCGCGGCAGTACCAGTTGCCGCTGGGGACGTTTCTGGGGATTGGGGCGCTGGCGATCGTTTATGGCGGGCCGCTGATTGCGGAGCAGTGGCCTGGACTTCGAGGGATCTTAGCTTAAGCGGAAAGTTTTACAGCCGAAGCAAGAAACGGAAAAAGAAAAAAGATTTAACACAGAGGACACGGAGAACACAGAGGGACACAGAGGAAGTGAAGAAGGAGTCAGAAGACGAGAGCGATGTTGGCAATAGTGCAAAACGCGAATAACACACAGCATCTTTGGATGATCGCGGCGGGGCTGGGAGTTGGGTTCCTGGTGATCACCGGGCTGGTGGTGTTTCTGATGCGGCGTTCTTTCGAGAGCCGGCGGCAGGGGCAGAAAGAGAAATTTGCATCGAGCGCGCCGCGCACGGAGAATCCTTCGGCGTTCATGGCGGCGTCGATGCAGGGCGTGATTCAACAACTTCGCGAGCAGGAAAAAGAACTGGAACGGTTGCACAAGATCGAAAAGGAACGCGCCGAACTAACGGAGCGGCTGAGCGAAGAAGTGACGAGGAACATGCCGGCGGGGCTGCTGGTGGTGAACGCCACAGGGATCATTTCCACGTCGAATCCCGCGGCGGAGCAAGTTCTGGGAATTCGCGGATTGGGATTCCGGCGCTACAGCGAGGCGCTGGGGGCGTCCTCGGACATGACCAAGCTGATTGCGGAATGCCTCACGACGGGAAAGATTTTCCGGCGCGAAGAAGTGGAGCATATTCCGCCTGCGGGAGACACGCGGCACCTGGGCGTGACGATCTCGCCGATTCGAAGGGGTGAGGGAAAAATCAGCGGGGCGATCTGCTTGCTCACGGATTTGACGGAACTGGCGGCACTGCAGCAACGGATGCAATTGAAGGAAAATCTGGCGGCGCTGGGGGAACTCTCCGCGGGAATCGCGCACGAATTCAAGAACGCGCTGGCGACTATTTCGGGTTACGCGCAGATGATCCGGTCGGAGTCCACCGAGACGGAAGCGCTGGACTACGCGGAACGCATACTGGAGCAGACGCGGAACATTACGCACGTGGTGACGGAGTTTTTGAAGTATGCGCGCCCGCTGGAAATACCGGACGAGCGAGTGCCGCTGCAAGCGATGGTCGAGCGGGTAGTTTCGGAAGTGGGCGAAGCGCTGCCGCAGGTCAAGATCGTTTGGGAGGGAACATTTGGAGATACCGGTGGAGACGAAGGCTTGCTGAGGCAAGCGCTGCTGAACCTGGCGCGGAACGCCGCGGAAGCCTGCGCCATCACGGAGGGCGGTGGGCGAGTGGTTGTTCGCGGAGAGATCGTCCAAAGTGACGGGACGGAGTTCCAGCGGATCAGTGTTTGCGACAATGGCCCGGGAATTCCCCCAAACGTTTTGCCGAAGCTGTTCCGGCCGTTTTTTACGACGAAAGCAAAAGGAACGGGGCTGGGGCTGGCGGTAGTGCAGAAGATCGTCGTGCAGCACGGGGGGCAAGTCGAGGTGCGGAACCGGCCGGAGGGTGGTGCGGAGTTTATTGTTACGCTTCCCCTGCCGCGCAGGGTGCCAGAAGCGGTAGAATTGAAGCAGGCAAGCATTTAAGAGACTGTAGGGGTATTCCAGCCGCTCCAGGAGGTAGGTCAATATGCGAACGAGAATCTGGATGAAGGGTCTCGCACTGGTGCCGGTGCTGTGTCTGGTGGGGTTTTCGGCCGCCGCGCGACCGCAGGCTGCTTCTCAGCAGACGGGCGATCCCGTGGCCGACGTCGCGCGAAAAGCGCGGGAGTCAAAGAAAGACGCGTCAAAGCCCAAGAAAGTTTATACCGATGACGACTTTAAGAAGGCCGCGCCTGAGCCGGCCCCTGCAGCTAGCCCGGCCCCTGGTAGCCCGACCCCCGGCAGCGCTAACGGTACGGCAGCGACAACGGCGGCGACAACGGCAGCAACGCCGGCAGGACAAACCCCCAAAGAGGACCCAAACAGCGAAGCGGCCTGGAGAAAGAGGTTTCAGGAGCAACACGATAAGATTGCGAAGGCCGAGAAGGAACTCGACATTTTGCAACGCGAACTGGAAAAAGCGCAGTTGGAGTACTATCCTGACCCACAGAAAGCCATGACCCAACAAAACACCCGGGGAGACATCAACGACAAGTCGGCGAGAATCGACGCCAAGAAGAAGGAAATTGCCGACTTGAGGCAAGGGCTGGATGCCCTCGAAGACCAACTGCGGAAGGCGAACGGCAATCCCGGGTGGGCGCGCTAGAAAGTACAGCCGTAAATTGAAGGTTGCAAGTTGTTAGTAGAGGGCTTCTCTTCCTAAACTAAGAACTGAACTTCGGATATCGGCCTGCATGGGGCGGGCACTCACTGCTTCCCTTCTCTGCACACGTGTCTCTTGTTGTTCCCAGAAGGCAATAGGATTCGTGGTAGAAACGAAAGAGATGGAACCTCTCCTCCTCGTGGAAGACAAGCAGGAACTGCGCACCATGCTGAAGAAAGCATTGGAACGCGCGGGCTATACCGTAGACGAAGCGCCGGACGGCGCGGCGGCGATTCAGAAGGTGCGTGCGCGAAGATATCTACTGGTGATTACGGATTTGAAGATGCCGGGGGCTTCGGGGCTGGATGTTTTGCGCGAAACCAAGCAGGCGGATGCCACCGTGCCAGTGCTGCTCTTGACGGCGTACGGCTCGGTGGAAGAAGCCGTCGCGGCGATGAAGGAAGGCGCGTTTGATTTTCTGCAGAAGCCGGTGGACCTGGAGCACCTGAAGCTTTTGGTGAAGCGGGCGGCGGAGCAGCAGGAGTTACAGCGGGAGAATTTGTTGTTGCGGGAAGAATATTCGACGCGGTACGGATTTCCGCGGATCGTGGGGGAGCATGCCTCGATCCGGGAAGTGAGCCAGCAGATTCAGAAAGTGGCGGCGACGGACTCGACTTGCTTGCTGCTGGGGGAAAGCGGGACGGGGAAAGAGTTGTTCGCGCTGGCGATCCACCATCTGTCGCCGCGGCGGGACCAGCCGTTTGTGGCGCTGAATTGCGCGGCGATTCCCGAAGGGCTCGTAGAGAACGAACTGTTTGGGCACGAGCGCGGGGCGTTCACGGGCGCGGGGGCGCGCAAAGTAGGAAAAATGGACCTGGCCCATCACGGAACGCTCTTCCTGGATGAAATTGGAGAGTTACCGCTGGCGATCCAGGCGAAATTGCTGCGCGTGCTGGAAGAGCGGCGGTTCGAACGAGTCGGCGGGACGCAATCGATTGACGTGGACGTTCGAATCGTGGTGGCGACGAATCGCGATTTGCGAAAGCTAGCGGAAGAAAAATTGTTTCGCGAAGACTTGTACTTTCGAATTTCGGCCGTTCCGATGACCATTCCTCCTCTACGCGAGCGCGGCAACGACGTACTACTGCTTGCGGATCATTTTTTGGAAAGATTCAGCCGCGAATTTGGGAAGCCCGGGCTGGAATTGTCGGCTGAGGCGCGCGACCGGCTGCTGCACTACCGCTGGAGGGGAAATGTGCGGGAGTTGCAGAACACGTTGGAGCGGGCGGTCATTCTGGCGGATGGACTGAGCATTCGCGCCGAAGGATTGCAATTGCCGGCTTCCAAGCCGGATGCCGACAAACTGCCAGCAGGGATGCTTCCGGAAAATTTCAATTGGGAAGGCTCGCTGGAGGAAGTAACCGGCCGGGCTGTAAGCCACGTGGAAAAGGCTTTACTCGAAAATACCATGAGCGAGTGCAAGTGGAATAAGACCCGGGCTGCGGAAAAACTGGGCGTTTCACCGAAGACTTTGCTGGCGAAATTGCGGAGTGCCGCATTAGAAGAATAGCTTCAAAAAAACGGCCCGCCTCAGAAGGCGGCCCCTACAAATTCTCTGGGCGGACGGCGGTGTGCAGGGCGACGGTGCCGAAGGTCCATACGCGGTAGTCCACCGATTGATAGCCGACGGCGGCCAGGAGCGCGGCTAGTTCGGGCGGGCGGAAGAAACGGGCAACGGATTTTGGGAGATATTTGTAGGCCGCTTGATCGCCGGAGATGAGGCCGCCAATCTTCGGCAACACTTTACAAAAATACCAGCGATAGAGATCTCCCAGCAAACCTTCGGGCGGTTCGGCAAATTCCAGAATGGCGACGGTGCCGCCGGGCTTGAGCACGCGCTGAATTTCGCGGAGGCCGGCTTCGTAATTGGCGAGGTTGCGAAAACCGAAGGCCGTGGTGACCAGATCAAAGGTGCCGTCGGCGAATGGCAGCCGCAAGGCGTCTGCTTCGACATACCTGATGGGTCGGAGTTGCACCAAAGTTTTGCTGTGCAGGCGCGCGCTTTTCTTTCTGGCACGGATGAGCATGCTGTGTGAAAAGTCCACACCCACGACGCGCGCCAAATATCTAAGATTAAGCGTAATGGCCAGGTCTCCCGTTCCACAGCAAAGATCCAGGACGGAAGTCTCGTGCCAGACATGGACGGGCTTGTGATTCTCCACAACAATCTCCGGCCCAGGAAATAAAGGCCGAAGATGTTTTGCGGCGCGGGCGCGCCACAGGCGGTCGAGTTGCAGCGACAGGAGATGGTTCAGCAGGTCGTACCGCGGCGCGATCTCGGTGAACATTTCGCGGACTTTTTTGGAAGCGTCGGCTTCGGTAACGGCGCCTTCGGGGCGGGTTCCCTTGACCGGCGCGGCGGCCTCAGGCATTCCGGCCTCGCGAATGCTTCTCACTGGCGGTGATAAGGCGGGGCGTGAAGTGAAGAACGCGCTCCACGACGTGCAGCGGAACAGTGTCATACGAACGCGCCTCGCCGATGCGCGGCGAGAGGACGAAGCGGAGAATTCCGGCGCGTGTTTTTTTGTCGGAGCGCATGGCATTAAGCAAAGCCACAGGCGGAACGTTTGGCCACGGTGGCAACGGTCCCAAGCGGCGAATCAGCGCGACGATGCGACTGACGTCGTCGGCGCGCGTCAAGCCGAGCTCGTGGCCGAGGAAGGCAGCGGCGATCATGCCCCAGGCCACGGCTTCGCCATGCTGGTAGCGGCGATATTTCGTGACGCTCTCGAGGGCATGAGCGAAAGTGTGACCGTAGTTCAGGATTTCGCGCCGGCCAGATTCGCGCTCGTCACGGCTGACGACGCGAGCTTTGATCTGGACGTTGCGGGGGATCAGAAATCCCAGGGATTGACGATCCCGCCGTAAGACCTTATCCATGTTTTTCTCAAGCAGCGCAAACATTTCCGAGTCCGCGATGACAGCATGCTTGATGACTTCGGCAAGGCCGCCGCGGAATTCTCGATCGGAGAGCGTGCGCAACAGGTCTGGATCGGTAAGCACCAATTTTGGCGGAAAGAATGCGCCAACCAGATTTTTTCCCTCGGGAAGATTCACGCCAGTCTTTCCACCAATGGAGCTATCCACCTGAGCAACGAGGGTTGTGGGAATGTGGGCGAGTTTCACTCCGCGCAAGTACGAGGCCGCGGCAAACCCGGCTACGTCACCAACCACTCCGCCTCCCACCGCAACGACGAGTGATTGACGATCGGCACCCGCGCGACACAGGGAGCGCGTGATCAGTTCCACGCTGCGAAGATTTTTGGCGGATTCGGCGTCATCGAAGAGATGGACGCTGCTGCGCTTCGAAAGCCGCAGGCCGCGCTGGACGGACTTCCCTGCCGCGCGCCAGACTTTGGGCGATGAAACAATGTGGACGCTTGAAAATCGACCGAGTGCGGCAATTTCCCGCGCGGCACGGCGAATGACGCCCGCACCAGAGACAACGGAGTAGGAACCGGCAGACGATTTCACGAGAATGCGTTTCGTTTTCATGAGCGAGACATTTTCAATGTAACACACGCGCTGGATGCATCGCATGCGGGGCGCGCTTCACTCATCGGCGCAATTTCTTCGTGCTACCATATTGGGGCGGCAAACTTCCCACTCCCATGACGAACTCCCACAAAATTCATCGCGCTGACTATGCCGTAGTGGGCAGCGGCATTGCGGGATTGCGCGCGGCGATCGAACTGAGCGCGGCCGGAAGCGTTCTGGTTCTGGCGAAGTCCAATTTAAGCGATTCGGCAACGGCTTGGGCTCAGGGAGGGATCGCCGTAGCCCTCTCCGACGAAGATGAAATCGGGCTGCACGAGCAGGACACCATCAATGCTGGTGATGGTTTGTGCCGCCCCGAAGCCGTGGCTCTTTTGGTCGAAAAAGGTCCGAAATACATCACGCAGCTCATTGAGTGGGGCACGGAATTCGACCGCGCGGGAACAAAACTGGCGTTTACGCGAGAAGCCGCGCATAGCAGATCCCGCATCTTGCATGCGCACGGCGACTCGACAGGCAGAGAAATCAGCCGGGCACTGCTGGCGCGGGCGCACACGATTCCGCACCTGCACCTGCGCGCGCACGCTTTTACGACGGAATTGATTGTGGAGCGCGGGCGCGTCACTGGGCTGCGTTTTATTGATGAAACCGACGGCTCGAAGCATGAGCTACTGGCCGGGGCGGTTTTGCTGGCGACCGGCGGACTTGGACAACTTTATCGAGAGACGACTAATCCTGAAGTGGCTACCGGAGATGGCATGGCCATCGCTTATGAGGCGGGGGCAGTGCTGTCGGACATGGAGTTCGTGCAATTCCATCCCACAGCACTGGCGGTGAAGGGCGCGCCGCGGTTTTTGCTATCCGAAGCGCTGCGCGGCGAAGGCGGCGTGCTGCGCAACATCGGCCTAGAACGATTTATGAAGCGCTACCACGAAGCACAAGAGCTGGCGTCACGGGACATCGTCGCGCGCGCCATTGTCAGCGAAATGCATCGGACACAAAGCGCGCATGTCTATCTGGACATGACCAAGAAGAGCGAAGAGTTTCTGAAGAAACGGTTTCCGCGGATTTACGAGACGTGCGCGGGCTATGGCCTGGATCTGGCGAGCGACATGGCCCCCGTCTGCCCTGCGGCGCATTACATGATGGGCGGAGTAAAGACCGATCTTTGGGGGCGGACTTCCCTGGCGGGCCTGTACGCCGCGGGCGAGACGGCAGCGACGGGCGTGCATGGGGCCAATCGCTTGGCCAGCAATTCCCTGCTCGAAGGACTGGTTTTCGGCGCACGTGCGGGACAGGCAATGATCGAGGACGTGCCGGTTGGGAAGCGCAGCGGAGCGGCGCTGCCCGGGAGCCCCGCCCCACTGCCGGGAAATTCTTCGGCGGCGGACAAGGAGCCGCCAAAAGCGGCAGCGAAACCATCGCCCGCCTGCGCCACCCTGACGAAAATTCGTGATGTAATGTGGAAAGAAGTTGGGATTCTGCGAAGCGGGAAAGAATTAGCGGACGCGATTGAACAACTCGAATCTCCGGAGCTTCATAAATCAGAGAAGGCGGGGCGCGAGTCTCACGAATTGCGGAATTTGCACGCGCTGGCGCTGCTGATCGCGCGATCTGGATTGGCGCGAGAAGAAAGCCGGGGGAGCCACTATCGCTCGGATTTTCCGTACCGCAATGACGAGGATTTTGGGAAGCACTCGGTGGTGCAAAAAGGCAAGGATGTGAGGTTCGAGGCGTAGAACAAAGGCGGCCCCGACCGGGTCAGGACCGCTACATCACTTCGCTTGAAGTTGCTTCACGCTTTCCAGGAAAACGTGGCCGGTGATGGCGAGGCTCTTGGCGCTGATCTTGTCGAGCGTGTCTTGCGGCGTGTGCCAATAGTAGACGTCGCCATTTGGACCGTTGTCCAAGTCAATGACATCCACGGAAGGCACGTTGCGGCTGAGAAATGACAGGTGATCGTCAGAGACGGGAAATTCCGTATCTAGGAAAACGCTCTGATAACCCAGCTGGTGCGCGGTCTTCCATACCAAATCCTTTAACCACTTGGTTGAATCGCCCTCTCGCTTGAAGTGCAGATTACGACCGCCGACGATATCCGCGAGCAAGAAGGCTTTGATCTTCGGGATGTCGCCCGCCACGGCGAACTTTGCGGCCATTTGGCGGCTGCCGTAGCGGTTGTCGGGATCTTGCCATGCGGGATTCACAGCTTCTTCGCCGTCGAAAAACGCAATCCACACGGCGTACTTGCCATGTTGCGGACAGAGCAGGCGGGCAAGCTCCAACATCACCCCGGTGGAAGAGCCGCTGTCATCGGCGCCGACAAAGTTGGCGAGGCGCTTGGTGTCGTAGTGCGTGCCGAGGAGAATGATGCCGGGTTTTTCGCCGGGGATCTTCACCAGAATGTTTTTCATGGCGATGCGTCCGGCGGGAGTGTCGGAGCCGAAGGAATCCGTTTCCACCGCGCAGCCGTAGCTTTTTAGTTCGGAGAGCAGATACTCCTGTAATTGGGCGATGGCTGGCGAGCCCGACGGGCGCGGGCCGAAACTGACTTGCTTGGCGACTTGGGCAAAGGCGCGCTTGCCATCAAAGCCGCCGGTTTTTTCGGGCGGCGGTGCGTCATCCGCTGATTGCGGCGGAGTGGAAGCGACAGCACTCATGAACGGCGGCTGGCTTGCCGCCGCAGGTGCTTCTTTGCCACTGGCTTTGCAACCGGCAAGGCCTATCGCAAAGATGCAAAGGGCTGGAATCACACCCAGACTTATTCTCGAAAGCGAGGTCATTTAGTCAGCCTCCGCGGCTGCCAGGCGCCGCTCGCGCCGCCGCACAACTACCCACGACACCGCAACTCCCACGAAATATAGAGCCACCAGGACGGCCATGAAGACCAGCATAGTGGTCGCGTCCGGCGTTGGCGTAAGAATGGCCGCAAGAATGGCGATCACCAATATGGCGTAACGAAAATTCTTCATCAGGAATTTGGGAGTCACGATTCCGAAGAGTGACAAAAAGAAAATCAGCACCGGCAGTTCGAATACCAGGCCAAGACCGAGCAGAATCATCAGAATCAGGTCGAAATACTCATCGACATTGATTAGAGGTACGACTGGCCCTTGGAAACTAATCAGGAAACGCAGGACATACGGCAGCGAAATGAAATAGCCGAAAGCGATTCCCGCCAGAAACAGGAAGACGGTGGAAAACAGAAAACCCGTGATGGCGCTGCGTTCGTGTTTATAGAGCGCTGGCGCGACGAAGAGCCAGATCTGGTACAGAATCCAGGGTGACGCGATGACAATCCCAAGGTAAATGCTCAAGGTAATCAGCAGGTTCAAGAACCCCGCTGGGTGCGAATAAACCAGTTGGGGATTCAGTCCCGCTTTCTTCAACGCATCGGTCATCGGCTTGACGATCCAGTTGACAAAATGAGGCGCCGCAAACCATCCGATAGCAGCGCCGATGACAACCGAGATAAGCGAGTTAACGATGCGCTTGCGAAGCTCACTGAGGTGCTCGAAAAAGGTCATCGCTCCAGCGGGCTCTTCCGGCGGGGGCGTGATTTGCGAGTTGGATTCGGGATCGGGCACGGATTCAGGCCGGATGCTGCTGGTCATGGAGGGTATCTTGGGAATCAGTGACGGCAGCCGACTCGGTCTTTGCTTCGGTCCACTCCTCCGGAGAGCGTGGGACGGATTCGGCCACCGGCGAAATTGCCGGGTCCTGGGATGCAGCCTGCTCTGGCTGACCCTCACTCGATGGCGGTGAGGTAACGGTGGCCCCCTCCGTGAGGGCGGGCGGCGTTGTTTCGGCGGCTACAGCAGAAGCGGCAGCGGCCTCGGCAGCTTTCTTGCGTTCCGCCTGCATGGCCGCACGCTCCATCTCGCGCATCTCTTCCTCAAATGCGCTCTTAAAGTCTGTGGAGGCTTTGCGGAACTCGGCCATGAGCTTGCCCAGGCCACGGGCGAGCTCCGGCAGCTTCTGTGGCCCGAAAACGACCAAGACCACCAGAAACAGCACAATCATGTGGGGAACGCTCAACATTACGTTTGGGAGCCGTCTAAAGGGTCCATGGGCATCATAGAAAGGGTGTCAGCCGCTGTCAAACCGGAGTTTGCATCGAATAGTGTGTGTTATAATTTTAGCTTGAGCTGTCACGCGAGGTAAAGATGAGATCAGAGCGTCGCGGACTTGTAGTTGTGGTAGCCGTACTGCTGGTATCCGCCGTACTTGGGGGCATTTACGGCCCTAACGTGCGAGCCACGACCGCCTCGGCGGACGATTATCAAACGGCTGTTCGGGACTTTACCCGGGTTCTGAACGTAGTGCAGAACAATTATGCCGATACGGTCGATGTGGACAAGGCCGTCTATCAGGGCGCCATTCCGGGCATGTTGCGCATGCTCGACCCGCACTCCAGCTTTTTCGATGCCAAGCAGTTTTCCCTCTTGCGTGAAGACCAGCGCGGAAAGTACTACGGCGTGGGAATGATCGTCGCACCGCGAGAGAATCACACCGTGGTGATGGCGCCGTATGCGGGCGCGCCTGCTTATAACGCAGGAATCCGGCCGGGTGACGTGATTGTCAAAGTGGATGACAAATCCACGGACGGCATGACCACCACCGAAGTGGCGGATATGTTGAAGGGACCGAAGGGCACGATTGTCAAGATTATGGTTTCGCGCGAAGGCTATTCGGAACAGCTCGTCTTCACCGTGACGCGCGACGAGATTCCTCGCCATTCCGTGGACATCGCCTTCATGCTGAAGCCGGGCGTCGGCTACATCCGGCTGTCGGGATTCAACGAGACGACGGATCGCGAAATCGCGGATTCGCTGAAACAGCTCAATGCCACCACGCTTGATGGCTTGATTTTGGACATGCGCGCGAACCCCGGTGGCTTGCTGAATGAGGCGGTCGCTGTCGGCGACATGTTTCTGGATAAAAACCAGCTGATCGTTTCGCACCATGGACGGACCTCGCCAGAGCGGCGGTACTATGCGGTGCGCGGTAATCAGGGCGTGACCGTGCCCCTCGTGATTCTGGTGAACAACAATTCGGCTTCGGCGACGGAAATTGTCTCCGGCGCGGTGCAGGATCATGACCGCGGATTGATCGTGGGCGAGACCACTTTCGGCAAAGGCCTGGTGCAGACCGTGACCGGGCTCAGCGAAAACACCGGACTGGCTCTGACGACCGCGCGATATTACACACCGAGCGGACGCCTGATTCAGCGGGACTACAAATCCGTCTCGCTTTATGAATATCACTATGAACGCAAGGTGCCCGATCATCCGACGGAAGTGAAACTGACCGATAGCGGGCGCCAGGTGACTGGTGGCGGCGGCATCACACCCGACATCGCTGTGCCTGCGCCAAAGCTGACCAAGTTTGAACAATTGCTCTATCGCGACGACGTGTTCTTCCCTGCCGAGACGGGCGTGGGCGGATTTACGCGCTACTTCCTTGGCTCCAAGCCCACGATCACCAAGGAATTCGAGGCCGACGACAACGTAATGCGCACCTTCCGCGAGTATCTGAGCAAGCACAACGTCCGCTACACCGAACCGGACATGGCCGAGAGCCACGACTGGATCAAGCGCAAGATCAAGCAGGAAGTTTTCATGTCGACCTTCAGCCAGCAGGAAGGCTTTAAGGTTCTGCTGGAAGCCGATCCACAAGTCCAGAAAGCCGTCGAAGCGATTCCCCAGGCACGCGCGCTCTACCAGAACGCCAAGAAGATCGTGGCCCAACGCGTCGGCGGGTCGGTCGAGCAGCCGTAACTTTAGTCGCACTCTATAACTTTGATTTCATGGGCGCAGCATCCCGCCGCATCGGGCAAGTGTTGCGCCATTTTTTGTTCACAAGCCATAGAACGCGTGTTGGCAAGTATCAGCGCGTTTGCTAAAATCGATTTGCTGCTCGTGGGCGAGTAGCTCAGCTGGGAGAGCGCCTCGTTCGCAACGAGGAGGCCGAGGGTTCGAATCCCTTCTCGTCCACCAAATCTCAAAAATGCTTAAGGCCCCCTCCAGCACGGTGAATTGCTCATGGCGAGTTTGTCTTTCTTAAGAACCTATAAGGGATTCATTGCTTTTTCGACCCTGCGCCCCAATTGACGACGACTGTAATGGGGTACGGCGGCTTCTGCTGCGTCGCGGTGACGATGAGGAAGCGCTGGCCGTCAGCACTGACATCATAATTGTGCAAGAACCCCTCCATGTGCGCCTGAAAAAGATGGTGGGTAGCGTCGATTGCCAGGGCCGAACCATTCTGCTTCACTTTCGCTGCCATCAACTCACCGCCGGGGTCTAGATAGAAAATCTCCTGGCCGTCGCGGCGCCATTTCGGCTGTGAGCCTCCCGAAGTTGACACCAGCAGTTTGCCGCCTGATGCCGGGAACGGTCTCACGTACACCTCATCTTTTCCTGATTCATTGGACGTATACACAATCCACTTTCCATCCGGCGAAAACTCGGCCCAATGTTCGTCGAATTTCGTTTGAAGATAGGGGACGGGTTTTCGGTCTCCGAAAAGCGGCAAAGTCCACACCTCACGCCTCGCACTGTTATCGGCCGGAACGGTTCTATACAGAAGAAACTTGCCATCCGGCGACCAACTCTCGCAATACTTCGCAGTTTCGGCTTCGAGCACGAGCTCTTCATCCCCGGCCCCATCGATCGCTTTTTCGTAGAGGCTAAAGTTCCCTTTCCGGTCTGAGCTGAAGACAATGTGTTTCCCGTCGGGTGACCAGCATGGCATTCGTGCGGTTCCAGGACCAGATGTCAACCGTGTTTTGACTCCGCGCAAAACATCGTACAGCCAGATGTCGGAGTCTATCCCGCTCACCTCCTGGTCGTAAATCTCGGCTGCGACCTTCGTACCGTCTGGTGATATCCGAATGTCGGTTTGACGAACGGGTTCGCCCAGCGAACCAATCCGATTTCCCTTTCGGTCAAACCAGACCACTTGCTGCTCGTTAGCGCCTGCACCTGTCCAGTACGCCAGAACTCCTCCCGACTGTGATACCGAGAAGGATTGCACAGCTTCGGCCAGCGTGAACGCACTCCCAATAATCTCAAGCCGTTTCTCATCGAAAGGCTGCGCAACTAGAGTGGTCCCACGGAGATAAAGCAGGTATCCCTGCTGATACGCAGGACGTGCTCCGCCTTGCACTAACAGTTTGCCTGTCTCCGAGTCGAGCGACGCCACGTAAACAGCACGCCCAGGTCCAGCTTGGTGGGCGTCATACAGGTAGTGATTTCCGTCGGATAGAAAATGCGGCCCATGACGCCCTCCAGCCACAGCCTCCGCCTGCTTAATCAAAGGGACGACCTCCCCACCCGCCGCCGGTACGCGATATAGCAAACGGGTAGCGCCTGTTCCGAATACAATCGCACCGTCCCGGTTCCATGTGCCACCGTTTCCCGCTAAGACGCCTCCTATTGAGATAGGAGGCCCGCCGGTGATGTCGATTTTCTTTAACGTCGAATGCGCAAAAAAGCCGACCCAACGGCTATCCGGCGACCAAAAAGGCAACGTCGCCCCGTCCGTGCCCGCGAGCGAACGCGCCGTCAAAGAATCCAAAGATCTAACCCACAGAGCGTCTCTGCCGGTGGAATCAGAAGCTACAAAAGCCAGTTGACGGCCATCGGGTGAGACAGCAGCACCTGCCGCAGCATTGATGTATGAGTTCTCCGGCGGAAGAACTAAGAACTGCACAGGCGTGGGGCTGGGCGAAACGCGCTGCCTCAAAACAGTTGAAAGGGCAAGCACAGTCAGAGACAGAACGCCGACGAGGATCCAACCCGCACGGCTATAGCGATTGCTACGAGCAATGCCTTCTGCTCGCAATGCGGCCTGAGCGTCCCCACCAGCGATCCACTTCAGCTCGTGCATCAGGTCGCGCGCGGTTTGCCAGCGCTCGTCCGGGTCTTTCGCCAGACAGCGCTTCACCAGGTGATTCAGCGCTGGCGGTGTCATCGGCTGAAGCGACGAAATCGGCGGTGGGTCGCGTTCCAGAATCGCGGCGATCAAGCTGGCCTTGCTCTTCCCGATAAATGCAGGATTGCCCGTAGCCATCTCGTACAGCACGGCGCCGAATGCGAAGATGTCGGTTCGCGCATCGGCTTCTTTGCCTTCCAGTTGCTCGGGCGCCATGTATTGAAATGTGCCGAGGATTGTCCCTTTCTCGGTCAGCTTCCGATCTCCGGTAGTCATCTCGGTCAAAGTGTCGGCCGATGGCGCGACCTCCGCATTCAGTTTGGCTAGACCGAAATCGAGCAGCTTGGCCCCTGACGCCGTCAGCATGATGTTGCTGGGCTTCAGATCGCGATGCATGACGCCGCTGTGGTGTGCCTTGTCGAGCGCGTCGGCAATCTCAACACCGTATTTGAGTACCAAGTCGAGGGGCAGCGGGCCTTTTTCCAGCCGCTTCGCCAGGGTCTCGCCTTCGACGCACTCCATCACCAAAAATTGCGTGCCGTCCTGCTTTCCAACGTCATACAGCAGGCAAATGTGCGGATGATTCAGGCTGGAGATGGCTCTGGCCTCGCGCTCAAAACGCTGTCTGAGAATGGGATCTTCGGAGAGATGCGGCGGAAGAATTTTGATGGCGACGGTGCGGTCCAGGCGCGTGTCCCGCGCGCGGTACACTTCGCCCATGCCGCCCGCGCCGAGCGGCGTCAAGATTTCGTATGGGCCGAGGCGAGTGCCAGAGGTCAGTGCCACAATGGCGTGGATTATATCCCCCTAAACCAAGCGTTGGAGATAACTCTTGTCTTTGCAAGTGAAGGGCGGATTCTGCCGCTGAAACGTCTATTCATAAAGGAGGGCGGAGTGGCCGTCGCGACGGCCTGAAGTCGGCCAACCCTGGATGTTATCTCGCCTGCCCTCTTCGACGATTACGGGCCACTCTTCCTATGGGATTTTGGAAGAGTAGCCGACAGACCGCGAGTAAATCCGATTTCTTTGTAGGTCAAGCGCCAGTCCTATCCCTGATAACAATAAAGGTGGATGCCGCGACTCTTAGCGTATTATGCGGTCGCTTGGTTCAAAGGAGGGCCGTCGCATGAAGGCTACACGTCAACGCATTAATTTCGGCTTGATTCCCCTGTGCCTGATCGTTACCGTAGGCGCCAAAGCGCAAAACCCATCGCAATTCAAAAACTGGAAGCCTCTATCTAACGAGGTTCGTGCTACGCCTAAACTAAGCTGCCCCGATCTGCGAAGTCTTACCGGATATGAGTTCTCCATCATCACAGCCAGTGCAATTGCCGGAACAGCCGACGTACCGGAGCATTGCCTCGTGTCCGGCCAGATCCTGCCCGAAATCCGATTTGAGATAGACCTGCCTGTCGCTTGGAATCGCCGGCTCTACATGTTTGGCAATGGTGGTTATGCTGGAGGGTTATTCGAGTGGCCGGTATCGATCGAACAACGAAACCTCGCTCTCAGTCACGGTTTCGCAATCGCCGCGACCAACACCGGGCACGATAGGGCCTCCGAGCCAGGTGCAAGTTTTGCGACCAATCGTCAAAAGCTGATTGATTTCGCGTTTCGTTCTGTTCACACTACCGCCGAAACGGCTAAGCAATTGATTCATGCTTACTACGGACAGGCGGAATCACACGCGTATTTCGGCGGCTGTTCCAAAGGTGGGAGCCAAGCTCTCATCTCCGTACAAAGGTTCCCAAAAGATTTCGACGGCGTCATCGTGGGCGCTCCTATGATCGACTATGCCGGCACCAATATTGCCAGCGCGTGGATGATTCGCGCTTTGACCGAAGCTCCAATTCCACACACCAAGCTCAAGACTCTTGCTGAACGTATTTATGATGGCTGTGACGAAGAGGATGGCCTTAGAGATGGTCTCATCGACGACCCGCGCAAGTGTGACTTTACACCGTCGCGCGACCTGCCGAAATGTTCCGCCGACTCGGATCAGAACGACTGCTTCACAACGAAGCAGATCGCTGCCCTCGAAAAGATCTACGCTGATGTCCCGAGCCAAGGCAAATCCATTTTCCCGGGCCAACTCGTGGGCTCTGAGATAGACGGCTCGGGCGGTCCTGCTGGCGCGAGTTCTGGATCCGGCTGGGTCCCATCTCTAATCAGTGATAAGGGCCGCACTCTGGCCCTCTATTTCGCCGAAGATTTCTTTCGCTACATGGCCTTCCCCGAGCAGGATCCCAAATACGACTTGGCACGCTTCGACTTCGATAAAGACCCTGCGCGCCTGACCTGGATCCGGCAGGTGATGAACGCGACGGATCCCAACCTGTCAGGATTTCAGGCCCGCGGAGGCAAGATCCTCATGTACCACGGCTGGGCAGACCCGGGGCTGAACCCGCGAATGAGCGTCTCGTATTATGAGAAGGTTGCAGAGCGAATGGGTCCCACAACGAGCAATTTCTTCCGTCTTTTCATGGTGCCCGGAATGTTTCACTGCGGGGGAGGCGTAGGCGTCAGCAGCTTCGATGCGGTGACACCGCTCATCACATGGGTGGAAAAAGGCGTGGCGCCCGACCAGATTATCGGCGCGCGGGTCGTCGATGGCAAGACCGTGCGCACCCGCCCACTGTGCCCCTATCCACAGACCGCAAAATACAAAGGCATGGGGAGCATCGATGACGCCCGGAACTTCGTCTGCCGCCAGCCGTAGCTCGGACAGATTCGCGGCCAAGTCTCGTATAGGGGACGTTTGGTCGGCAACTCTTCCCCAATCCGGTAAGGGAAGAGTAGCCCGTCATCCGCCCACAATCGGCGACTTACGGCGGATACCACCTCCTGGACCTGTTATGATCACGGAATGAAACGCTGGCTGCGACTCTCGCTCTGGGTTGTTGCGGCTCTGACCGGATTCGTCATCATCATTTTCGCTGCCTTCGTCTGGTTGTTCTTCGTCCCGCCACGGAGTTATCAGAAGATCGGCGGTCGATGGTCTTCAGCAACCGAGACACCGCTCATAGCCGAGTCTGGAAGGAGGCCGAAATATCTCGTGCGTGGTGGGGCGTTCATTCGCAAAACTGTGGCTGAAGACATTACCGGTTTTCATTACCTGGGAGATGACTGCGTCGTGTATACCGTTGCAGGCTACGGACAGGACGAAATGTACGCCAGATGCGCAGATCACGATCCGGTTTTTCTCGACCACGTTCCAGACCACCAAAAGATTTCAATGGTGTCGGACCCGCTTCAATTGAACGGGACCACAATGGACGTGGTGGAAGTCAAACGCCGCGCGATTCTGGGGATTAGTAATCCAAGGTAATACTCTCTGCTGTCGGACGTATTGTTTGAATGAATAAGTCATGGAGGAGCGCTTGGTGTAAAAAAGCTGAACTCAGCGACCCCGCTGATTCAGATACAGCCAAGGAGGCTCCCCCATGGAAAATATGTACTACATCGGTTTGGATGTTCACAAGAAGACGATCAGCTACTGCGTGA
>Ga0137418_10001194_pt1 | contig 23917 bp, 15 predicted proteins | sample CZODoug3_1_2_16f_FD_122242 | JGI IMG/M metagenome (GOLD analysis project Ga0137418, IMG submission 122242) | Vadose zone soil fungal communities from Angelo Coast Range Reserve, California, USA - CZODoug3_1_2_16fungal (Hybrid Assembly) | ecosystem: Environmental > Terrestrial > Soil > Vadose...
AATCGACGCGGCGGAAGAGACGCGCCTGCGATTTCGCTACATCGACTTGCGCCGCTCGAAGCCGCATCGCAATTTGGCGCTGCGCCACAAAATTATTCTCGAAATTCGCAAAGTGATGGACGAGTTGGGTTTTCTTGAAGTGGAAACGCCCATGCTCACGCGCTCGACTCCGGAAGGGGCGCGCGATTTTCTGGTGCCCAGCCGTATCCATCACGGGCAGTTTTACGCGCTGCCGCAATCTCCCCAGATTTTCAAGCAGATCCTGATGATCGCGGGAATGGACAAATACTTCCAGATCGTGAAGTGCTTTCGCGATGAAGATCAGCGCGCCGACCGCCAATTGGAATTCACGCAGCTCGACCTGGAAATGTCTTTTCCCCGGCAGGAAGACATTTTTCATGTGATCGAGCAAGTGATGGTGCGCGCCTGCGCCGTTGCTGGGGTCAAGGCGGAAGCGCCGTTCCCGCACATGCAGTACAAGGATGTCATTCGAAAATACGGCAGCGACAAGCCGGACCTGCGCTTCGGGATGGAATTGCACGAAGTGACGGGCTGTTTTCCAGCGGAGGCAAAAGAGAAGCTGCAGATCGAAGGAAATGTTTTTGCGTTTGCGGCGCCCGGAGCGGCAGGCTATTCGCGCAAGCAGCTGGACGAACTGACCGAGAGGGCCAAGGCGCTCCACGCACGAGGCGCTTACTTTGCAAAAGTGGCTGCGGATGGTTTGTCTTCCACAGTCGAAAAACTAATCGGCGCGGAAAATGTGAAGAAGCTTGCCGATGCGTGCGGGGCGAAGGTGGGCGACCTCGTCGTTGCTGTTTCGGCGAAACAACAAATCAAAGGTACGGAAGCCGCCGCGCTGATTGCCGGGCAATTGCGCTTGCAGCTTGGCGAAGCGCTTGGCGTGATCGACAAATCGCAATGGAAATTCCTGTGGCTGACGGGGTTTCCGCTTTTTGAGTGGAGTGAATCGGATAAATCTTGGGTGAGCGCGCAACACCCTTTCACCGGCATCTTCGATGAAGACCTGGAAAAACTTGAGTCCGCGCCCTGGGAAGTACGATCGAAAGGCTACGACCTCGTTTTGAATGGCTACGAACTCGGCTCCGGCAGCATTAGAATTCACCGCCAGGACATTCAGGAGCGCCTGTTCAAAGCGCTCGGCCTGAGCGAAGAACAGTTGCGCCGCCGCTTCGGTTTTTTCCTCGATGCGCTGACGTACGGCACGCCGCCGCACGGCGGGATCGCGCTGGGCATCGACCGCGTGGTCATGCTTCTTGCTGGCGAAAAATCCATCCGCGAAGTCATCGCCTTCGCAAAAACTACCGCCGCTCAAGATTTGATGGCCGATTCGCCATCGTCTGTGGACAAAGAGCAGCTCGATCAATTGGGGATCGCCCTAAAGGAATAATGAGCCGGATACGCATATTGCCGGAGGCGGTGGCGAATAAAATCGCGGCGGGCGAAGTTGTGGAGCGTCCGGCGTCGGTGGTGAAAGAGCTGTTGGAAAACGCCATTGATGCGGGAGCGAAGAGCATTCGCGTCGAAACTGAAGTTGGGGGGAAGCGCATGATTCGGGTGATTGACGACGGTCATGGCATGACGCATGACGACGCGCTGCTGGCGTTTGAACGCCACGCGACGAGCAAGCTCAAAACCGCTGACGATTTGCTTTCTATTTCAACGCTGGGCTTTCGCGGGGAAGCATTGCCAACGATCGCTGCGGTCTCGCGATTGCTGCTTGAAACGCGCGACGAGGCGGAAGCCGAGGGCACGCGCATTGAGTTTGCGGGCGGAAAACTGATCGGCGTGAAGCCAGCAGGATTGCCGCCGGGAACGACGGTCAGCGTCGCGGACCTTTTCTATTCCGTTCCGGCGCGCAGAAAATTCCTTAAGTCGGATACCACGGAGCTGGGCCACATCGCCTCGCTGGTGACGCACTACGCGCTGGCGAATCCGCGCAAGCAGTTTGTCTTGACGACGCCGACGCAGGAAATCATCAACTGCCCGCCGGCGGAAAAGCTGGCGGACCGCGTATATCAATTGTTCGGGCGGCAGGCGCTGGACGAGCTGGTGGAAATCCCCGTGGCCATGGCTCCTTTTCGCGCGGCAATCACGGAGCCGGAGCTGGAAGAGGCGGAGGAGAAAGCGTCGCTGACGGTGAGCGGATTCACTTCGCGGCCCGACGTGCAACGGCTGAACCGCAACGGGATTTATATTTTTGTGAACGGGCGGCTGGTGCGTGACCGGTTGATCCTGCACGCTATTCATGAAGCTTACCGCAACATTTTGCCGCCAGCGGTTTTTCCGGCGACGCTGCTTTTTCTGGAGATGCCGTACGACGAAGTAGACGTCAACGTGCATCCGGCGAAAATCGAAGTGCGATTCCGGCGGCCGAGCTTCGTGCACGATTTTACGCGCGACACGATTCGCCAGGCGCTGATGGGAGCGCGGTCGGTTCCGAGTTTTGCAGCGGCGGCGAGTGCGTCTCCGGTGATGGCGGGAACGGGGATTGCGTTCTCCGGCGGAATCGCTGCGGGTTCCATGGAATCGGAGTTGCCACGCGACCCTATACCGGCCTTGGAAGAGATGGGGCTGGGGAGCGGCGTGGGGTCGGACGGCGGATTTGATCTTGCAAACGCGCCGATGCAGCCGATGGAGCAGCGGATTCCGTTTTCGCCGGGAGCGATGTTTGGAGCGGCCGTAGCACCCACGCCGATTTCGACGGCGGGGAATTGGGCGGCGAATCTTGCACCGGCGAGTGGGGACGCGCCAGCGACTTTGCCGCGGCCGGAGCAAATTGCGGATTTGAAGCCGCTGGGACAAGTGAGCGCGAGCTTCATCGTCGCGGTGAATGGCGAAGGACTTTGGATTGTCGACCAGCACGTGGCGCACGAACGCGTACTCTTCGAGCAGCATCTGGAAGCGCGCCGCGCGGGCAGGGTCGAATCCCAGCGTATGCTGATGCCCATCATCGTCGATCTTTCTCCCCGCCAGATCGTCATCTTCGGCAAAATCGCGGAAGAGCTTGCCGTCAACGGCTTTGAAGTGGACCTCATGGGAATGAAGAGCGTGGCGATTCAGGCGGTGCCGGCGGGAGTCGGCGCGGCCGATGCGGAAAAACTGCTTCGCGAAATTCTCGACGGCATCGAGCGCGAGAATGCCGCGATTTCGATCGAAACCTTGCAGGCGAAAATCGCGGCGTCCACCGCCTGCCATGCGGCGATCAAAGTGAATATGCCGCTGGAACATTCAAAGATGGAATGGCTGCTGGACGCGCTGGCGAAAACGGATTGTCCCATGAGCTGTCCGCACGGGCGGCCGGTGGTGCTGCGATATTCCATGAAAGAAATCGAGAAAGCCTTCCATCGCACTTGAGCTTTGTAGGGCCGGGGATGAGTCCGGCCATCTGGAGACTCACTGAATGAGCAACGAGCAAAAGACAGCGGTGATTTTCGGGCTGGCAAACAAACGCAGCATCGCCTGGGCCATCGCGCAGAAACTGCACGATGCTGGATGGCGCCTGGCGATTTCCTACCAGAATGAACGCATGGAACAGGAAGCCAAGGATTTGATCACCGATTTGCCGGGCGCCGAGGGCTTCATGTGCGATGTCGCGTCGGACGAGCAGATCGCCAGGGTCTTTGAAGAGTTCAAGTCGCGCTACGGAGTTCTTCACGGACTGGTGCACAGCGTGGCGTTTGCACCCGCGGAAGAATTGAAGGGCGAATTTGTGAACACCACGCGCGAGGGCTTTCGAATCGCGCATGACATCAGCGTGTATTCGCTGATCGCCGTGTCGCGGGCGGCAGCACCGCTGATGAGCAGCGGCGGAGGCATCGTTACGCTGACGTACTACGGCGCGGAAAAAGTTGTGCCGAAATACAACGTGATGGGCGTGGCCAAAGCCGCGCTCGAAGCAAGCGTGCGTTATCTGGCGAGCGACCTGGGCCAAAAGGGCATCCGGGTAAATGCCATTTCCGCCGGCCCGATCAAGACGCTCGCGGCACGCGGAATTTCCGGGTTGGGAGACATGTTGAAAGCGCACGCGGAGCGCGCTCCGTTGAAGCGCAATGTCGACCCAGGTGAAGTCGGGGGAACCGCGGCGTTCCTACTTTCCGAAGCGGGTTCCGGGATCACTGGCGAAACGATTTACGTCGATTGCGGCTACAACATCATGGGATTTTAGGTAGTGCAGGCATTTCTGCCTGCGCTGCGTTTTTGTTCATCCAATTGAGATTCGCACCGCCAAGCTTGGCCGTGCCACCGCATGCCAAAACTTACGATTGCCATCGACGGCCCTGCCGGGTCCGGCAAAAGCAGTGTGGCGCGCCGCGTTGCGGCGATGCTCGGTTATTTGTATCTGGACAGCGGAGCGATGTACCGCGCGTTGGCGCTGAAGGCGCTGCAGCACCAAGTCACATTGGAAGATCAGACCAGCCTGGCCGCGCTCGCGAAAGAAACGCACATCGAACTGCGAGCACCGAACACCGAGCAGGAAGCCGCTGGCGCCAAAAATTGTGTTTTCCTCGACGGCGCGGATGTGACCCAGGCAATTCGCACTGGAGAAGTGGCGCAGGCGGCCTCGCGGCTGGCCACGATTGCGAGAGTGCGCGAAGTTCTAGTTGCCGAGCAGCAGCGCGCCGGCGCGGGCGGCGGCGTGGTGATGGAAGGGCGCGACATTGGGACGGTCGTGTTCCCCAAAGCCGAGCTGAAGATTTTCCTGGACGCCTCGCCCGAAGTTCGTGCCGAGCGTCGCTGGAAAGAGCACCAGGAAAAAGGCGACAAAATGACTCTCGCAGAGGTTTTCGAAGAAGTGATCGAGCGTGACAAACGCGACCGCGAACGCAAAGTTTCTCCACTCCGGCGCGCGGCGGACGCCGTGCTGGTGGACAATACCGCGATGGGCATCGAGGAAACCGCGCGTTTGATCGTCATGCTGGCCCAGGAACGCGGCAAGGAATTGGATGGAGTTGCAGGAGGAGATCCGTGATTCGTACATTCTTGACGCTGGCGTTTTCCGCAAGCAGCGTGCTCTCTATGATGCCCTTGCCGGCGGGCGCTCAGACGGGTTCCAGTCCGTCCGAAGCAGCGCGAAAATTCCGCGTCTATCTTGACGAAGATTGGAAGCGCTGGATGAACGACTACCCGGTGATGGCCACGTTCGTTGGATATCACGGGCAGAATCGTCGCTGGAGCGACGATTCCCCCGAAGGCATCGAGGGGCGCATCAAACATTTGCATGAGAGCCTGGCCACGCTGAAAACTATTTCGCGCGAAGCCCTGCCGGTTTCCGAGCAACTCAACTACGACCTTTATCGCGGACTGCTGGAAACCGCGGAAGAAGGTCTCCAGTACGGCAACGACCCGAGTCCATTTGCCAGCGTTGTTCCCGGCAATCTCTGGATGTCGATGGATCAAATGGGGGGAATTCAGCAGGGCGCTGCATCCGTCTTCGCGTCCATGCCTCAACAGAATGTCGCGGATTACGAAGACATCTTGGCCAGGTTCGAGACACTGCCGAAAGTGATTGAACAGAGCCAGGCGCTCATGCAGTTGGGGCTGAAAAAGGGTTACACGCCGCCCAAGTTAATGCTGCGAGACGTTCCGAGGCAGATTGCCGGACTCATTCCCGCAGATCCTATGGCAAGCCCGCTGCTCGCGCCGTTCACCAAATTCCCGGCTGGGTTTCCCGAAACGCAACGCATACGGCTGACTAATCGCGCGAAACAAATTTACACCGGCAGCGTGGCTCCGGCATTCCAGAAGCTCCATGATTACGTGGTCTCTACCTATCTTCCTGCCTGCCGGGAATCGATCGCCGTATCCGCCCTGCCGAACGGTGCTGCCGCGTACGCATTTCTCATCCATTGGCAGACCACAACGAATCTAACGGCGCAGCAGATTCACGAGATCGGACTGACCGAAGTAAAACGGATTCGTGCGGAAATGGACAAAGTCATCGCCTCGACGGGATTCAAAGGCAGCTTTCACGATTTCATTGAGTTTCTGCGGAGCGATTCCCAGTTTTTTTACGATAAGCCCGATGACTTGGAGAACGGCTATCGCGTTGTCGCGAAGAAAATCGATCCGGAACTGGCTCGACTTTTTGGAAAATTGCCGCGACTCCCGTACGGCGTCTGCGTGATTCCCGATTTCAAGGCGCCATCGCAAACGACAGCGTATTACGAGCCAGGCGCGCCAGCAGCGGGGCGCGCTGGTTGTTATTTTGTGAACACTTACAACCTGCGCGCGCGGCCGAAGTGGAAATGGAAGCGCTCTCCCTCCACGAGGCGGTGCCAGGGCATCATCTGCAGATTTCGCTGGCACAAGAACTGGAGGATGTGCCGGAATTTCGGAAGCATATCGGGTATTCGGCGTTTGATGAAGGCTGGGCGTTGTACTCGGAGAGCCTCGGCGAAGAAATCGGATTGTACAAGGATCCGTACTCGAAATTCGGCCAGCTCAGTTACGAGATGTGGCGCGCCGTGCGGCTCGTGGTGGACACGGGAATGCACACGATGGGATGGACGAGGCAGCAAGCCATCGATTTCTTCCGCGAGAATACCGGCAAGACGGATCAAGACATCACCGTCGAAGTGGATCGCTACATCGTGTGGCCCGGACAAGCCCTGGCCTACAAGATCGGGCAAATGAAAATTCGCAAGCTTCGCGCGGAAGCAGAGAAAAAACTCGGCGCGAAATTCGAGGTGCGCAAGTTCCACGATGCGGTGCTCGAAAATGGCGCCGTCCCCCTGAACGTTTTGGAAGCGCACATGAAGCGGTGGATCGATTCGCAAGGGGCGCATTGAGTTCTTACCCATCGTCCCCGAAACGAAGATGCCCCAAATCCATTCCTGAAGAGCGCCGCGCATTTTTGACGGCTTCTGCTCGCTAGGTACTTGAAAATTAACAAGTTATGCGAAAAATCAGCCAAAAACGCGATTTTTCAAAAATAGTGCTTGACAGAAAATCCATCTCCGTTTACCTTCGGGATACCTCAGTCGTACACCTGCTACATTTTTGTGCAGGCCCTCACTGGGCGTGAAGAGGCAGATATGAGACACGAAGACAAAAGCCAAGACGCAATGAAGCCATGGCGGCAGGGTCTCGTGGTCTGCTTGATCACGCGACTGTAACGCAAACCGCCTAAGTCGTTTCGATACAAAATCCGTTGTGGCATTTCTGCGCTGTGGTTGACCAAACCACTGCGAAAAGTTCCGTTGTGGGAGAAGTGTTCCTGGAAGGAGGTGGAGTTGCCCGACGAATTGTTCCTCTGCAACGCGAAGCCGAAGGCTATGCGGCAGGCGACCGTTTACAAGAGCTCGCTGAGGACACGCTCGGACTTCCCTACATCGGGAAGTCGTTTTGTCCGCAGGGAAGGACAAGCGCGAGAACGTCAAACGGTCCCTGCTGCGCTGTCGGCGCACAGTGTATAGATTCGCGAGCAGCGCATTTGAGTCGATTCAGCTCTTTGCATTGAACGATTTGAAGACCCGAAAGCCCCGCTCGGCGGGGCTGAGTTAGGATGTCAGTCGCTAGCTCTGATCGCGCGCACGTGGTGAACGTGGCTCCGTACAAGCACGGCATCAGCTACGGCAACGGCTGGACACATGTCGATGGCTGGTCGAGCGCATCGTCGATTACATCGCCGCAGTGGAAGCAGAAGCCGCGGCTTGACGATTCGTCTCACAACTGAACAATTCAACCGGCGCAGTGGTAAATCCACTGCACCATTTTTATTGCAATCTCAAATCCGGCTCGGGCCTTTAAGGCGCAAGCTCGCTCGCACGCCCTGCGGCAGCGAGGTAGCAACCCGGCACTTGTGCTTCGATCGAATTAAAGCGCGCCACGGTGGCGGTTAGCTTGGTCCAATCCGCGCGTTCGTATGCGAGAAGCGTTTCGTAGACATCCCGAAAGCGATTCTTGCCACCGCACAGGGCCGAGCGGACCTCCGCGGAAACCGGCACGCTGGAAATGATTTGCTCCAGCGGGCGGTCCAGGAGCGCATCGGTAACCGACAGCAGCCCCATCAAAAAAAGGTCCGAGCTTTGCGCGCTCATCCCAACCAATCGCGAAAGATCTTCGCAGAAGTAAGCGCGAGTCAGCGCGGTGCGAACCAGCTCGGGAGCCTTGTCCGAGGCCATCGAGACGACGGCCACGACGGAAACCCAGCGCCGGAATTCCCGTTCTCCCAGCAAGGCGATGGCTTCGCGTATCCCGTGGATTTCGACGCGCAAGCCTACCAGCGGGGAATTCAGATAGCGCAGAAGTTTGTAGACCAGCGCCGGCTCGCGCTTCAGTAATTCCTCGATGCGGGAATAAGAAAGTTCGGGCGTGGCTATGGCTTCGAGCAATTGCAGATAGATCAGCTTACTTCCCGGAATGTCCTTGCCTTCCACCATCACCGGCTTGCAGAAAAAGAAACCTTGAAAAAAAGTGTACCCCATGCTGCGCGCTTGCTTCATGTCTTCTGGCGTTTCCACTTTTTCGGCCAGCAGGTGCACGCCGTTCGATTGGTGGCGCTTGGCAATGGCGCCCCGAGCGCCGGCGTCCGTGTCGCGAAAGTCCACTTTCAAGAACTTGACCATGCGCAGGAGCGGCTCCCATTTGGGATGCTCCACGAAATCATCAAGAGCCAGGGTGTATCCAGACTCGCAAAGTTGCGAGCAGGCTTTGACGACCTCCGCGGTTGGCGCAACGGTCTCGAGTATCTCCACCACGATGCGGTTCGCGGGGAGCAGCCGGGCCGCGCCGTTGAGAATCGCGGCCTCATCCACATTGATGAACGCTTTCGCGTGCCCCGTCAGCGTCTGCAGATCAAACAGGGTGGCGGAATCGACGATCACGCTGCTGGAAGCGTCCTTGCGCGCCTGAAAAATATTCTGCGGCCCAGCCCGAAACAAAAGTTCGTAAGCAAAAATCTTTAGCCGCTCATCGAAAATAGGCTGGCGTGCGATGAATCGTTCGTACAAGTGCGTTCCTCCGCGCCGCCGCTTTGATGCGCGGCCACGCCGCTTCTGAAACGCAGCTTGAGAGGTGAGCTTGCGGGAAGGGGTTGTTAGGTGGCCGCAAAACTTGGAACCACCCGCAAATTCGATGCGCCCGATTACGAGGGAGGAGCGTTCATTCCGCTTAAAAATTCCATGTTGGACTTCGACTTTGACAGCCGGCTGATCAGCAGCTCCATGGCTTCGACGGTCGAAAGCGGGCTCAAAACCTTGCGCAGCACCCACACGCGGCTCAACTCATCCGGCGGCAGCAGCAGTTCGTCCTTGCGTGTGCCGGAGCGTTGAATGTCGATGGCCGGGAACACGCGCTTGTCCGCCAGTCGCCGGTCCAGATAGATTTCCATGTTGCCGGTGCCTTTGAACTCTTCGAAAATGACGTCGTCCATGCGGCTGCCGGTATCGATCAGCGCCGTGGCGATGATGGTGAGCGATCCGCCTTCTTCGACGTTGCGCGCGGCCGCAAAGAAACGGCGCGGACGTTGCAAAGCGTTGGCGTCAATACCACCGGAGAGCACCTTGCCGGAAGGCGGCGTCACCGCGTTGTAAGCGCGCGCCAGGCGCGTGATGGAATCGAGTAGCACAACGACATCGCGCTTGTGCTCCACCAGCCGCTTGGCCTTTTCCAAAACCATTTCCGCAACCTGAATGTGGCGCTGCGGCGCTTCGTCAAACGTCGAGCTGATCACTTCGCCCTTCACCGTGCGTTGCATGTCCGTGACTTCTTCCGGGCGCTCGTCGATCAGCAGCACGATCAGCGCGACATCCGGATGATTGATGGCCACCGCGTTGGCCATCGCTTGCAGCATCATGGTTTTGCCGGTGCGCGGCGGGGCATTCACCAGTCCGCGTTGCCCTTTGCCCACCGGGCAGAGCAGGTCCAGCACACGCCCAGTCATATTTTCCTTGGTCGTCTCCATCTTGAGGCGCCCCTGGGGATAGAGCGGCGTCAAGTTGTCGAAGAAAATCTTGTTGCGCGCGACTTCTGGATCTTCAAAATTTACCGCTTCGACCTTAATTAGCGCGAAATAGCGTTCGCCGTCTTTTGGCGGGCGTACCTGGCCGGAGACGGTGTCGCCGGTGCGCAGGTCGAACTTGCGGATCTGCGACGGCGAGACGTAGATGTCGTCCGGGCCCGGAAGATAGTTGTACTCCGGCGCACGCAGAAATCCGAATCCATCGGGGAGGCATTCGAGGACGCCTTCGGAAAAGATCAATCCGCTCTTCTCGGTTTGCGCGCGGAGGATCTGGAAGATCAACTCTTGCTTGCGCATGCCGCTGGCGCCGGGGATGTTGTGTTCCTTGGCAATCTTGGCGAGGTCGGTGATGTTCTTTTCCTTGAGCTCGGCCAAGCTGATGCTCATCTGGTTGTTTCCTTCAACGTTTGTTTCTTTTGGCATATGTCCTTAACTTTTATGGTGAAAATTGACCTTGGGAATCCGGATTGATTTGCGGTGGTGCACCGCTCTGGCGGAGAAGCGAAAAGCTGCCAGGATGGGGCAAACCAGACTTTCTACAACCGGGGCAGTGCCGGGCCGCGGCAAACCTGTGAGTTCCTCAAGAATAACACCGGCATGGCCGGGGTCAACTCGCGGGAAGGGCCGTACCCAGAACTACGCTGCTTAGTTGGTCAAACTCTTGTCTTTCTCGGCGCCGGGCACGAATGTTTCCGTTACGGGCGCAACCGCGGCATGCTCGAGCGGAACAATCGGCCGCTCTAGCGCAATCTGCAGTACTTCATCCATAGTTTCGACAAAATGCGTCGTGAGACTGGAGAGAATCTCCGGCGGAATTTCCGCCAAGTCCTTCTCATTGTCCTTCGGAAGCACTATCGTACGCAAGCCCATTCGGTGTGCCGCCAGGAGCTTTTCTTTAACGCCACCGATCGGGAGGACCTTGCCGCGCAAGGTGATTTCGCCGGTCATGGTTACGTCGCAGCGCACGGGAATTTTCGTCAGCGCGCTGACGATCGAAGTGCAGATGGTGATACCCGCCGAAGGACCATCTTTCGGAATGGCGCCCTCGGGAACGTGCACGTGAATATCGAGGTTGCGATAGAAATCCTTGGTCAGGCCGAATGCCGCGGAGCGTGAGCGGATGTAACTCATGGCCGCTTGCGCGGACTCTTGCATGACTTCGCCAAGTTTGCCGGTTGGGGTCAAGCGGCCTTTACCTTCCATGATGGCGGCTTCGGTTACGAGCACTGAACCGCCGACTTCTGTCCAGGCGAGGCCAGTCGTCAGGCCGATTTCATTGTGTTTTTCGAGCCAGTATTCGCGGTACTTGAGTACGCCCAGGAAATCGCTTGCGTTAGCAGGAGTGATCTCCACGCCGACGGAGGCGCTGTCAGTCACAACTCTCCGCGCCATCTTGCGCGCGATGTTCTGAATCTCACGTTCCAGGCTGCGAACTCCCGCCTCGTGCGTGTAGTGCCGGATCAGGTGAAGCAGGCCTTCGTCCGTAAACTTGAGATTTTTGTCAGTAAGCCCGGTCGCTTCGCGCGCCCGCTTTACCAGGAATCGCTTGGCGATCTCCAGCTTCTCCTGTTCCGTGTAGCCGGGCAGCCGCAGGATTTCCATGCGGTCCTGCAGCGGCTGCGGAATCGTATGCAGCACGTTGGCCGTGCAAACGAACATGACTTTCGAAAGATCGTATTCCACGTCCAGGTAATGGTCCGTGAACGAGTGGTTCAGCTCCGGATCGAGCACTTCCATTAGCGCCGCTGACGGATCGCCGCGGAAGTCGGTGGACATCTTGTCGACTTCGTCCAGCACGAAGATCGGATTCACCGTGCCGGCCTTCTTCATCATCTGGATGACTTGGCCGGGCAGCGCGCCGATGTAAGTACGGCGATGGCCGCGAATTTCCGCTTCATCTCGAACGCCGCCAAGGGAGACGCGCACAAACTTGCGCCCCGTCGCATGGCCGATGGACATCGCCAGCGAAGTCTTGCCCACGCCTGGAGGCCCAACGAAGCACAGAATCGACCCCTTCGGATTCTTCACTAGTTGGCGCACCGCCAAAAACTCCAAAATCCGTTCCTTGACCTTATCGAGCCCGTAATGCTCTTCGTTCAGAATCTTTTCCGCGGCCTTGATGTCGCGAATCTCTTTGGATTTTTTCTTCCAGGGCACCGCGAGCAGCCAATCCAGATAATTACGGCTGACCGTGGACTCCGCCGACATCGGCGGCATCAGTTCCAGGCGCTTCAGCTCCTGGATCGCCTTCTCATGGACTTCCTTGGACATCCCGGCGGTGTCGATCTTCTTCTTCAACTCGTCGATTTCACTCTTCTCGCCGCGTCCCAGTTCTTTCTGGATGGCCTTCAGCTTTTCATTGAGGTAATACTCTTTTTGCGCGCGCTCCATCTGCCGTTTGACGCGCGTATTGATGTTGCGGTCGACGTTCAGTTTTTCCAGTTCGATTTCCAGGATGTCCGCGATGCGGTTCAGTCGTTCCAGCGGATCGACGGTCTCCAGTAAATCCTGCTTTTCATCCACGGGAAGCTGCAAGTTGGCGGCAATGGTGTCCGAAAGCCGCGCCGGATCATCCACTCGCGCTGCCGCGATCATCGTGTCGTAATTCAGGCTTTGTGAAAGCTTGATGAACTGCTCGTAAAGTCCGGTCACTTTTTCGACGATCTGCTTTACCTGCGGCGAATCTTCCACCCGCGCGCCCAGCAGCCGTACGGTAGCGCGAAAGAATCCCTCTTCGGTGGCGATCGACAACGCCCGCGCCCGCTCCACGCCCTCTACCAGAACCTTTATATTGCCGTCGGGCAGCTTGACGCTCTGCACGATGTTGGCGAGCGTCCCGACAGCGTAAATCTCTTCCGGCTTGGGGTCATCCACCGAAGCGTCATGCTGCGTGGAAAGAAAGATCTTTTTGTCGCCGGCCAGCGCCTCTTCGAGCGCGCGGACGCTGGCTTCCCGGCCGACGATAAACGGCGTCATCTGCTGCGGGAAGATGACCATATCGCGCACCGGCATCATCGGCACGCGCTTCATTTCCTGTTTTTCGCGAGTGAACATTCAGTCCCCTGGATTCTGCTTGTGCGGTCCGGGCAAGTCCGCACCGTAAGTTCGATGCTCGAGCGGCCTATCCGGCCTTCTCGAGCAAACTCCAATTGATTTCGCGTGTGCGGACCATGTCCGCGGTCACCACGAAGTCGCGCACCTTCCGCTGCATGGGAAGGTGGTACATCAGTTCCAGCATGAGGTCTTCGAGGATCATTCGCAAGCCGCGTGCGCCCACTTTGCGCTGAAGTGCCAACTCCGCCACGGTCTCGAGTGCGTCGTCGGTAAAGCGCAGCCGCACGTTTTCGAATTCAAACAGCCGCTGGTATTGTTTTAGCAGCGCGTTCTTCGGTTCCGTCAAAATCTTCACCAGCGCGCCTTTGTCCAGGTCGTTCATCACGCCCGCCACCGGCAACCGGCCCACAAATTCCGGAATCAGCCCGTAACGGATCAAATCGCCCGGCTGCACTTGCTCCAGCAGCTCCGTGTTGCGCTTCTGTGGCGTGGTCGGCGCGGAATCGGTATGGAATCCCAGCGAACGCCGCCCCGCACGCTTCTCGATAATTTTCTCCAGCCCGACAAACGCTCCGCCGCAGATAAACAAAATGTTCGTCGTGTCCACCGGCGTAAATTCCTGGTGTGGATGCTTCCGTCCGCCCTGCGGAGGCACATTCGCCACCGTGCCTTCCAGAATCTTCAAGAGCGCTTGCTGCACGCCTTCACCGGATACATCGCGCGTGATCGATGGATTCTCGTCCTTCTTCGCAATCTTGTCGATCTCATCGATATAGATGATGCCAGTCTGCGCCTTCTGTACGTCCCCATCCGCCGCTTGCAGCAATTTCAAAATAATGTTCTCGACGTCTTCGCCGACGTATCCCGCCTCAGTAAGCGTCGTGGCATCCACGATCGCGAACGGCACATCCAGCATGCGCGATAGCGTCTGCGCCAGCAAAGTCTTGCCCGTCCCGGTTGGCCCGATCAGCAAGATGTTCGACTTGCTCAGTTCGATGTCGCCCGGCTGCTTGTTCAGGAAAATCCGCTTGTAGTGGTTGTAAACCGCCACCGCCAGCTTCTTTTTCGTACGGTCCTGCCCGATGACGTAGCCATCCAGGAATCGCTTGATCTCCGGCGGACGCGGGAGCTGCTTGGTCGGCGCCGCGGCCTGTTCGCGCTTCTCATCTTCCAGAATCGTCTGGCAAACGCCCACGCACTCGTTGCAGATGTACGCGCGCGGATAGTCCGAAGGCGAACTGATCAGCTTTTCCACCTGCTCCTGCGTCTTGTGGCAAAAGGAGCAGCGCAAAGGCTCGTCTGGGTTGAATTTTTTCACTGGTATGAAGGCCTCGTCCCCGCTGGGCTTCGACGGAGTCTCTACCCACTATTCTAGGCCGAATATTCCCCTGAGCAAAAGAGAAAGTCGAAAGGATACTAACTTTTTGGAACTGCTGTGTATACCCCGCTTGAAGCCGCAAAGCACTTCGCGGCGCGAAATCTACCGGTGCTTATAGATAATCTCGTCGATCATCCCGTATTCCTTGGCTTGCTCGGGATTCATGATGTAATCGCGCTCGACGTCTTTCTCGATTTTGTCCACCGATTGCCCGCTGTGCTTGGCCAGCAGCGTATTGATGGTCAAGCGCATCCGCAAAATCTCTTTGGCATGCAGGTCAATGTCGGTAGCCTGCCCGCCTAGCCCAGACATCCACGGCTGGTGAATCAGGATGCGCGCATTGGGCAGCGCAAACCTCTTTTTCGCCGCGCCCCCCGCCAGCAACACCGCGGCAATCGATGCCGCCTGCCCAACGCAAGTCGTTACCACGTCCGGCTTCACGAACTGCATGGTGTCGTAAATCGCAAATCCCGCGGTGATCGACCCGCCCGGCGAATTGATGTACAGCTGAATATCTTTCTCCGGATCCTCTGCCTGCAAGAAGAGCATTTGCGCGGTCGCCAGATTGGCAACGTGGTCATCAATCGGCGTACCAATAAAGATGATGTGCTCTTTCAGCAGCCGCGAGTAAATGTCGTAAGCTCGCTCGCCGCGGCTGGTCTGTTCCACCACCATCGGTACAAGCGTTGTTCCGTAGTACTCAGGTTCTTCGAATTTTTTCATTTGGGTGAATGTCGCTTGCGCCTGGCCGGAGTGTTTCACTTCGCATCCGTCGCTGCATTCGCTGCCGCAACGGTCTTGATCTTGGCATTCTGCGCGAGCCAATCGAGTGTTTTGTCGCTGCGCAGCTTAGCCTTCATCCTATCGAGCGTTCCTTGCTTTGTCAAACGCGCGCGAATTGCTTCCGCCGATTCGCCACTATGGCTGGCCATGTGCTCCAGCTCATGCGTGACCTCTTCTTCCGTCACATCAATATTCTCCGCCGTCGCGATGTGATCGATGATCAGTTCCGCCTTCACGTCATCCTTGGCGCGCTCTTCCTGCCTCTTCCGCAGCGTCACCCAGTCCACGTTTACCGCTCTTGGGTCCACGCCCTGCGCCGCCAGCGACCGCACCACCCGCTCTAGCCGCACGTCCATTTGATGCTCCACCAGCGCTTCTGGTACAGGGAAGTCATGAATCTTCACGATCTCCGCCAACACTCTTTCGTGTAGCAATTCTTTGTGTTTGTGGTCGCGCTGGTGCTCCAACCCTTCGTGAACTTTCTTCTTCAGTTCGTCCAGCGTCGTCGCGTCACTCACATCTTTCGCGAATTCGTCATTCACTTCCGGCAGCTTCTTGGTCTTGATGCCCAGCACTTCCACCGCGTAGTGATACTTCTTTCCCGCCAGCTTTGGATCGGGATAGTCGGCCGGATAGTCCACGTCAAAATTCTTATGATCGCCTGCGTTCGCGCCTTTCAAGTTTGCGTTGAACGGCTCCATCGTCTCTTCCGCGCCGATGTGGCAAAGCACGCTCTCGGCCTGCAGCGGATCGCCTCCGCCTTCCGGCGTTCCCAGCAATTTCACCTGCGCAAAATCGCCGTCCTCGATCGCCCGCCCCTCGACCGGCGCAAACGTCGCCGCCCGCTCACGCATCCCCTCGAGCGTCTTCGCCACGTCCTCGTCGGTAATGTCCATCGTCGGCATTTCAAACGTCAGATTCTTGTAATCGCCCAGCTCGAACTCCGGCAGCACTTCAAACACCGCGCGAAACTTCAGTGGCTGCCCCTCGTTGAAATCCAGCTTGTCCACTTGTGGCTGCGACACCGGCGTCAGTTTCTGCTCCGCCACCGCTTTCTCAACGCGCTCTGGCACCAGCGATTGCAGCACTTCTCCCTTGATGTCCTCCGCGAACTTCCGCCGGATCAGCGATACTGGCGCCTTGCCGCGCCGGAATCCCGGCACGTTCGCCAGCCGCGCGAATTCCTTCGCCACGCTTTCCATCTTTTTTGTTACTTCTTCCGCGGGAATTTCCAATTCCAGCTCGCGGCGGCACGTTGCTTCAGCCATGCAACAGTCCTTTCCTGGGACACCATTTGGTTTCTTGACGGTACGGTTGCTGGTCTCGACGGCATGCGACCCGGTCTGAGGCTATCGACAAACCCGGTTTTCGTTTCAAGAGAGGCCAAACAGGTGAGCACTCACCCTGCAACTCGAATCCTCAGTATAGGCGACGCTTCCCGCAGCGTCAATTCGGTAACCCATACGTGGTTTGAGGCGATTAATCGGCGGCTGCAGGCCTGTTCAACGCGGCAACAAGGTCGGCGTGGAGCAACCGGTGAAACAGATGCTCGCCCGCTTCGCGCCGCACCGAGAGCCGACCTGCAACATAAGCCCGCGAAGCCAGCCCGCGCTGCACCGCGTCGCAAATCGCCTCATCTTCTTCCTGCACTTTTTCGCTTACCTTGATGCTCGCCCGGTTTTTCGTCAAAGCCTTCTTGCTGGTGTCCGCGAAATAGTAATCAAACACCACCGCGCACTTGTCCACGCCCAGCGGCAGGACCAGGTTCGTGTCCATCACGCCTTCATACGCGTTGATCATGAAATTTGGATAAATCCACAGGTAAAACGCGCGCCCCTGCCTCGTCGCCGCCACTCCCGAATCTTTCTTCGTGCCCGAAGAAAGCGGGCTGGATTGCAGGCAAGCGCGTTCGAAATTCTCAATCGTGTACTTCGCGTATTCGATCACGCTGCTCAATCCCTTGTGCGCATGCGGCACGTGATATCCGCCGTCCAGATAATTGTCCACGTACACTTTCCAGTTGCACTTCAGGGTGTAAATCCGCCGGTCAAAATATTTCAATTTCTTCGTCAGTTGCAGCGGCGCCACAATTTCCGGAATCGCGGCAAGAAACTCCCGCAACTCCCCGGCTCGGCCATCCAAATTCACAAATACAAAATTCTCCCAGGTGTCCACTTTTACCGGCACCAGACCATTCTTTCCCCGGTCGAAATTGCACACCCCCTCAAACTCCACCATCCCTTTCAGCGCTCCATCATTCCCATAAGTCCACCCATGATAAGGACACCGAAACTGCTTCGCGCACCCTTCCGCCTCCGTCACCACCGCCGCTGCATGGTGCCTGCAAACGTTATAGAACGCCCGCAACTGCCCATCCTCTCCGCGTACCACCACGATCGGCTCTCCCCCCAGGTCCGCTGTGAAAAAACTCCCTTTTTCCCGCACCTGATCCGCCCGCCCCACCACCTGCCAGGTCTTTGCAAACACGCTCTGCTGCTCGAGCTCGCCCACCCGCGGCTCAAAATACCACGGAGACGGAATCGTCCACGCATGGTCCAGCGGATCATTCGGATTGTAGAGATTCAGCAGCTCTCGAATATCGCGTTCCATCGACTCCCCCGTCTTCCTTCGTGGACCCTCATCCTATTAGAAGCTATCCCATCTTCATACCCCGATTCGCCCCACCGGCAAAGCGAAAAGGGAATTGTGAGGCCAGCGCCGTAAGTGCGACGCAACCTGGACCAGTCTGTCGAAAAAATTCGACTCGCTCGGGCTCTTGGTGTTGTAGGATGCCACCGATTCGAGTGGCCAGAGCGAGTGTCTAAATTGATGGTCGGGGGTATACGATGCGCGCGATTTCTAAATTGAGTCTGGTAGCCATGCTGGTGGCGGCGGCAGTTGGGGCCGAGGGGCAAGAGGCCTCGCCGAAGCAGGAAACTTCCCCAAAACAAGCCCCTGTAGTCGCGCACAGCAAGGATGGCAAGAAATTATTTGGCGCTGGGGACATGCTGCGAATCGCCCGCGTGAGTGCGCCGCGAATCTCGCCCGATGGTGCGCGCGTGGCGTATCTAGTTTCGTCGGTCACGACCGGAAAGGACGGCGACGCGGCGGAGAAGGGTGGCGCGCTGGGAAAATTCGTCTCTCAACTTTGGGTGGCTCCCGCAGCCGGTCCCGCGAGCGCCGCGCGCCAGTTCACCCGGGGCGAGAAGAGCGTCTCGAATGCCAAGTGGTCCCCGGATGGAAAAATTCTCGCATTCACGAAAGAAGGCGGCGAGGAAAAGGATGCCAAGCCGCAAGTATGGTTTCTCTATGCCGATGGCGGTGAAGCCTGGCAGGTAACGAAGCACAAATCCGGTGTGGGTGGTTTCGAATTTTCGCCCGACGGGAAAACGCTGCTGCTTACAGCTACGGTCCCCGAGACCGCTGACCAGGAAAAGCGCAAGAAGGATAAAGATGACGCGGTCGTCGTCGACCACGACTTGAAGATGGAGCACCTGTGGACGTGGGATATCGCTACAAGTGAGGAAAAACAGCTCACCCACGGCGAATTTACCGTGAGCGACGCGCGATGGTCGCCGGACGGAGCGCGCATCACGTTTACTTCGAACCCGACGCCGCTTGCGGACGACAGCAGCCTGCAAACCGCCTGGGTGCTGGACGCAGCGGCAGGGAAGCAGCGCAAGCTCGTCGAAACCAAGGATGCCACGCACACCGCCCGGTGGTCGCCAGACGGCAAATCACTCGCTTACTTGAGCACCGCGGGTGACGTCATTTACCAACAGAATCTCTTTGTGGTCGGCGCTGCCGGCGGCGAGCCGCGCAAATTGATGGGTGGTTTCGAGTTGAACGCGGAAGAACCTCTTTGGGCGCAGGACGGAAAAACAATTTATTTCAGTACCACGGATCACGAAACCGAAGAAGTGTTCGCCGCGGACGTCGCCGCCGCAACCGTTCGTCGCTTGACGGACAAGCCCGGCGTGCTTCACCTCACGGCACTCAACGCGAAGACCGGCACCGCCGTCGGAACATGGTCTGATCCGAAGCATCCCGATGAAGTCTTCCGCAGCGACTTGCGCTTCACCTCCATCGAGGCGCTCACCAATCACAATGCCTGGCTCGCCGATTATGCCCTGGGCGACACCGAAGTGATTCGCTGGAAGAGCAGCAAGGATGGCATGGAGATCGACGGCATCGTCACCAAGCCGGTGGACTACGACAGTTCCCGCAAAACTCCATTCTTGCTCAATCCGCATGGTGGGCCGACAGGAACGTCGCTGCTTTCGTTCTCCCTCGCCGCGCAGGTCATGGCCGCGAACGGCTACATGGTGCTGCAGCCGAACTTTCGCGGTTCCGGGGGCCGCGGCGAAAAATTCGCGCGAGCCAACCAGAACGACTGGGGCAACGGCGATTATAAGGACGACATGAGCGGAGTTCAGGCGGTCGTCGACCGCGGATGGGCCGACCCCGACCGCCTCGGCGCCTTCGGATGGTCCTACGGCGGCTATATGACGTTTTGGATCGATACCCAGACCGACCGCTTCAAGGCCATTTCACCCGGCGCTGGCCTTCCCGACCTCTATTCCATGTATTCCCAAAGCGACATTCACCGCTACATGCGGCTCTTTTATAATGAAAAGGCCCCGTGGGACAACTTCCAGGAGTACTGGGATCATTCCCCGATGAAATTTGTGAACAACGTGAAGACCCCCACCATGATTCTCCACGGCCAGTCCGATACCCGCGTGCCCATCCCGCAGTCCGAAGAATTCTATCGCGCCCTTTTCGAACGCCACGTCCCCGTCGAGTACGTCGTCTATCCCCGCGAGAATCACGGCTTCGTCGAGCCGCGCCACTTGGTCGACCGCGTCCAGCGCTACTTGGTCTTCTTCGGCAAGTACTTGAACAATGCCCCAATCACCGAGCCTAAAGAAGTCGTCGAGCGCATGCAGAAGGATTTGCCGTAGCCCGGCAAATCATTTTGGCCAATCTTGAGCCCCGTGCAAAATACGAGCGATGTGAAGAACATCACTCCCAACCTTATAGACGACTAGGAATGGCAGTGAGCGAACTACCAGTTCGCGTGTTCCCGATTTTTGCCGGGTCGGCCTCCGGTTTCCAGTTTCGGAATTCAGTGATCCCGATCTTCCATCTCGCCTTCCACGTCAAGGCGCTTGACGGCATAGCGATCCAGGTAGCGATTGTTTTTGCCTTTCGCAATAACGACGTACTCGAAGCCCCCAATATCATCGTGGGCTTTCCATGTGTAGCGCAGATTTCCCGGCCCTCCAGAACGCTTGGCGCTCGCAAGATCTCCGAGGTCCGAGTAGCTGATCGGCTTGCCTTCAGGGCGGGCCAGCGCGGTGATGTAGCGAAGCTGACGGCTGCGGTCAAAGCCAACAATGGCATATTGATAGCGCTGGTCATGGCTGAGGGTCCAAACCTGCTGGCCCTCATCCTCGGACTTGAACTGGCCAATCTCCTTGAGCCGCGACTGCGCCTGAGCATATGGCATTCCGAGGTGCAGACCTAGTATCCGTGGAGCGGGCTGCTTGGCGACGGCGAGCGGAGCGAGACTTAAGAGCAGCAAAGCAGGAATTACATTTCTTTGCATCGCGGTCTACTCCTCAACTCACATAGGATGGGAACAAGTGACGCGGCTTGCGCAGCCGCGCCACGTCAACATTCCTTGTCATGGCCGCAAGGGCGTTGCGTCCTGGCCCTTGAACAGACTCAGCCCGGTGGATTGGCGAATGATAGTGGCCTTGGTGGCCTGATCGTTATCAAGACGCGTGTGGCTGGCGGTGGTGTTATTGCCGCGGGCGATGCAAGCGGCGGTAATGCAGCCATCCGTGTACGCGGCGAAGACTCGACCGGCCTTGTCTACCGTAAGGTCATTGAAGTCCAGAAGGTTCCTGGTGCCGCTGGGGCACGTAGTCCCCTGGGTACAGATCACCCCGAGCTGCACGGGATCGTTGGGCGTGGCATCCACAGTGAACCAAGTCTTGCCCCCGTTGTAAGTAGTGGCTATGTAGCCGTGCCACACCCCGTTGAACGGAGTGCCGGTGTCTGCGCCTGTGCCATCGCCAGCCGAAGGCGTGCCCAGGAAGAAGAAGGACGCGCGGTCATTGTCGCCCGCGACGACTTCAGGGAACACCGTATTGCGCATACTGAAGGGCGCTCCAACATCCGAGTCATTGTGCCAGGAGCGTCCCTGGTCATCGGAAACGGTGATGTGCGGATGTCCATCGCCCGCAACGTAGCCAAAATAGACTCGTCCTTTGGAGCCAATCCCGATGGACGGGTCGCTCGAATTGGGAGTGCTTCCGGTTACCGGCTGCACCGTGAAGGTGAGTCCGTTATCCATGGAGACGATAAGACCCTGTGTGCTTCCGCACCTTTTATTGGGAACGTAGACGATCCCGCTGGAGCTGACCTTAATGTGACCATGCAATCCGCCGCAATCCACCAGCGTGTACATAGGGTGGGCTTCTTCATAGGTCAAGCCACCGTCCTGGCTAAGGGCCATCTCCGCATCGCCGATATCCTGCGACGCGTAGTAAACGGCGTTCGGATACTGCGTAAGCGGGCCGCGAACGGCTAACTGCGCGCACGGCACCGGAGTAACGAGCAACTGATCGGCGGTACAAAGGCGAAACGGTCCGCCGCCGACGGTTTGATGATCGACTCCGGAGGCGATGCCGCCTCCTTGGCTTACGCTATAGGTCTCACCATCGTTGTCGGTAAAGGCGGAGAGGCTGGTGGTGCCGAAGAGCTGAGACACAATCGTGCGGCCGGTGTGGGAATCCGTAAAGAGGATGGGATCCAGCGTAGTGATACTCGTGTTCGGTCCATCCTTGAGCAGCCAAGTTGCCGTCGCAGGCGAAGTGTTGGTGTTGAAAGTAACCTGCAACGTGTCAAAAACCGCTTGAGTCATGATGCGGCCCGAGTTGAAGTTCGCGCCGATTGAAGGTTCGCCGGAATTGTCGCCCAGGCCTGTCGGCGATTGGTAGTTCGCATAGGTGGGCGCCGTGCCGTGAGCTGGCGAGTCAGACTGCGGGGTGACGATGGTGGCCACGCCGCTATACGGGTCGCCGGGTGCAACAGTGGAATCCACGACGTGCACGGTGTACACACCAGTTCCGGAAACCGTGGGGTCAATCACCACGGCTTCGCCGGTTTCCGGGATGCCGCCGGTCGAGCTCGCGATCACTGGACCAGTGAGATCGCCTTTATGCACATAAAGATCGTAATCATTGAGCTTGATCCGGTGGGAAATGCTGATGGCCAAAACCAAACCTGTGTAATTTGCCGGGGAGCCCGTAAGAGTGATGGTGTAAACATCGCAATCGGTTCCGTCGACGCAGGTGGTTTCATCCGTGGTAGCCCCGGCAATGCCGCCGCCGGCCCAGGAGGCCGAAGAGCCATTTGCGGGGTTCAGAGTGCTGGAAGATGGAGTTGCCGCGTAAACAAGAGTCGCAAAACAGAGCGCAGCCAGGGGAAGAAATATTCCCGGCTGCAAATAAAATCTAGTGGCCCGGCCAACGCTACCGGCAGTGTATCTGGACACAGTAAAACCCTCCCTCTGTCTTCGTAGTGGGTACATTTTCAGGACAGGTTCACAGCCCAAGGGAAGGTATAGAGTGATTCGCGGTACGGTAAATCAGGTGAAGACCTGATTTCTGGCACGGAGAACCACTGAGAGTAGGAGGCCCTACTGCGGCACGCGCTTCAGGACCGCCGAATTGCGTTCGTCGCCGGCGATGATGCGATAGAAGTCCCTGAGCTGTCCCGCCTTGCTTACGGGTACGCTGAGTTCCCTGATCTCGAAGGTGCGCGTATAGCGCAGCGCGCGTCCGACGATCTCGGTCTTGCTGTGGTAGGAAGCGAAGCCATCGTCGACATCGACCGGCGGCGGCAGCTCTTCCATCTCGTAACCCGGCGGCAGCGAAATTTCAAATACATCCGTGTCCCGTTCGGGTCCCGCGAACTCGATGGGATATTGGCGCGGCTCCTTGGTCTCCAGCAGGCCGCTGGCTTTACTGCCCAAGACCCGCGGCCGCACCAACAGGAGATCGCCTGCCGTCTTGGCAAAATTCTCGGCCTCCAATGTGTAGTGCCACTCGAACGGCCGGTCGGATATCCGCAGGTTGGCGACCGTGGCTTTGAGGATCTGGAACGTCGAGAAGGAAGCCCCCGCCACGGCTTCCACCGGTCTGATCCGGTCCGTATCCTGGGTCGTCGAGCGCAATTCATAGCGCTGCGCCGCCGCCCTATCGCCCAATCTCACCTCGTGCACATCGCCGCGCAGCGTGCCCTTGCCATCCAGGGTCATTTTCGCCGTGCGCTCGATGCCGTTGGTGTCCACAGACAGCTGAGGCAGCTCGAGCAGCTCTCCGCCCTCGGGCGTCACCAACATTCCAAAGTTGGCCTGCAGCGCGCCGGATAATCGGCCGAGCGGGGTGAACGCATCCGTGGGATCGAAAAATAGGATTTTTCCGAGCTTCGGATGAGCGATGCGCGCCTGCAGCATGGCTGCGTCGGGATCGGCAGGCAATGCAATGGCAAGAATGGCGTGGTCAAAGGCCAGATTCGGCGGCGTCGCCGCACTGACCGACCCGCGTTCGGTGTTGATCAGCACGTAGTAGGATTCGACGCCGATCTCCTTGAGCATCGTACTCAGCAATGTGACCTTGTCTTTGCAGTCGCCATAGCGATGGCTG
>Ga0137418_10001195_pt1 | contig 23909 bp, 23 predicted proteins | sample CZODoug3_1_2_16f_FD_122242 | JGI IMG/M metagenome (GOLD analysis project Ga0137418, IMG submission 122242) | Vadose zone soil fungal communities from Angelo Coast Range Reserve, California, USA - CZODoug3_1_2_16fungal (Hybrid Assembly) | ecosystem: Environmental > Terrestrial > Soil > Vadose...
TCCTCTTGCGAGGCATTCGTCCCAGTCGAAAGGGGTTTACACACCGAAATGCTTCATCCCCCACGCGGCGTCGCTGCATCAGGCTTTCGCCCATTGTGCAAGATTCCCCACTGCTGCCTCCCGTAGGAGTCTGGACCGTGTCTCAGTTCCAGTGTGGCTGGCCATCCTCTCAGACCAGCTAACGATCAAAGCCTTGGTAGGCCGTTACCCTACCAACTAGCTAATCGTGCGCGGGCTCCTCCTTCGACGCCTTACGGCTTTGAGTCCTCGAACCGAAGTCCAAGGAATGTTATGCGGAATTCGCTTCGGTTTCCCGAAGATATTCCCCATCGAAGGGCAGATTGCCCACGTGTTACGCACCCGTGCGCCGTGCGCCATCTGTATTGCTACAGACGCGCACTCGACTTGCATGTGTTAAGCACGCCGCCAGCGTTCGTTCTGAGCCAGGATCAAACTCTCGTTTGAATCTGGTTGCTTGGCGAAAAAAAATCCTGGGATTTGCGTCCCAGGCAGCCTGCCAAGCGAATTGTTGATCGCTCGAATTAACTCAGACTATTGGCGCTCGAAAAGCTCCAATAGTTTCGAACAGATTCTGGCACATCGTATCGGTTGTCAAAGAGCCAAACCTCCCTGTCCAGCAGAAAGGCACATCCACAGCCCAAGGAGAATACGACGAAGCCGTGAATATGTCAACAGCGGATTAACGATTTCCACAGGCCTCCACAGCCGGCCCCCAAGTGCTTGCGCCGTGGTAGGATGCCGCGAAACTGGAACTCGTGACTGGTGGCTCGTGACTGGTAGAGGAAAAAAATCGCGCATTGAAGGGCGGGGGGCAACTGTACTTACTGCCCCTGGGCAGCACATTCTCGCCAGCTTGAAGAAGGAGAAGATGATGGCGCCCGGCGAACGTGTAGGCGTCGCGGTGTCGGGCGGGGCGGATTCTGTTGCCCTTCTCCGTTTGCTGGTAGAGTTGCGGCAGAAACTGGGCATCGTGCTAAGCGTGGTGCACTTCAATCACAAGTTGCGCGGCAAGGCTTCCGAACGGGATGAGGCGTTTGTCGCAAAACTTGCCGCGAAGCACGGTTTGGAGTTTCATTCGGCTTCTGTTTACGTGGCCAAAAAAGCGAAAGAAGAGCGCACTAATCTCGAGGATACGGCGCGGAGGGCACGCTACGATTATTTTCGTTCGCTGGTGGAATCTGGAGCGTGCCATAAAATCGCCGTCGCCCACACGGCGGACGATCAAGCGGAGACGGTGCTCGCGCATCTTCTGCGCGGGACGGGACTGGCAGGGCTTGGTGGGATTCATCCGGTCGTCGGTCCGGTCGTTCGTCCCCTGCTAGGCGTTAGACGAAGTGAGCTTCGCCGTTTTCTGCGCGCGCGCAAACAAACATGGCGGGAAGATGCCTCTAACCGCGACACGAAGAGGATGCGCGCGCGCATTCGGAAAAAACTTCTGCCCCTGCTTGAGAAACAGTTTCAGCCTGCCGTCGTCGAACACTTGTCGAGCTTAGCGATGCTGGCGCGCGACGACGAGGCATTCCTCAATTTATTCGCGGAAAGCCGTCTCATCCCAGACCTTACCGAAGCGCACGTCAATCCGTACGCGGCCGACCCGGCCCCTCGTTGCTTGCGAATTTCGGTAAGCGACCTTACTGATTCTGCTCGGACACATTCTGCGATTGCCCGCCGCATGGCCCGCCTCATCTTGAAAAAGATAAAGCGCGGCAGCGGGCAGGTTGGGACAGAGCACGTCGATGCCGTGCTCGCTCTTGCGCGACGCGGAAAAAGCGGGAGTTCGCTCGCACTCCCGGGCGGCGTTGAGGTGCGAAAAAACCGCGACGCGTTGGTGTTTTGCGCAAAAGAAAACGTTGGAGAGCAGACTCTTCAGAACGAGCACCGAGAGTACGAGTACAGGATCGACTTGGCAAAAGGGGATGCGGACGTAAACGTTCCGGAACTAGGGTGCGTATTCCGCTTCTGGGTGATTGACTGGCCTCCCAAGAGGGGGGAAACTAGTAGGGATGAAGTTGTTCTGGACCGCATCCAATTGCGTTTGCCTATTCTCCTGCGCAATTGGCGCCCCGGAGACCGATTGCGTCCTCAGGGGCACAGCAGCGCTCATAAGTTGAAGCGCTTGCTCAACCAGAAGCACGTCAGCCGCTGGGAACGGGACGGCTGGCCAGTGCTCACAAGTGGTGGCGTTGTGATATGGGCGCGCGGGTTTCCTGTCGCCGCCGAATTTGCAGCGAACGAAGGGACACGAACGGGAATCGTGATGGTCGAGGAAAAGATTTGAGCGGCGGCAAGGGAGCGACGTACTCGTCGTCGCGTATCGCCGCGCGCGTGGCTGCACTGGGGAGAGAAGTTTCGCGCGAGTACCAGGGACGCCGAGTAGATGTAGTGGTAACGTTGGATCGCGGCTTTGTGTTCGCGGCGGACCTGATGCGGCACATCGACGCACCGGTGGTTTGCCACTTCGTGCGCGAAGAGGTACGGGACGTCGAAGATAGCGGTCACGCACGGCGCGAAGTCTATTTTGGCTCCGGGCCGGAGTTGAAAGGCCGCGATGTGCTGGTAGTTGATGCCGTGCTGGAAAGCGGCGTGACGCAGGAATTTTTGCTGCGGCGCTTGGGTGAAAGCAAGCCGCGCTCAATTCGCCTGGCCGTGATGCTGGACAAGCCGGCGAAGCGCCGGGTGGCTCTGGAGCCTGATTACTTTGGCTTCCGGACAGCATCTAATGAAGTATGGGTCGGCTACGGCCTGGCAGCAGCCAACGGGACGGGGCGCAATCTCCGGCAGCTTTCTTCCGGAGCGAATGGGACGCTCAGGAAAAGCAGTAAGGGGCGGAAGAAATAAGCAGGGTTTGATTTTTTCCGGCGAGTTGCAAGATTAGTGAGGACAACGTGAATTCTAGTTCCACGGCAAAAACTATTCTCTTTTGGATTTCCATCGTCTTCCTGGGCGTGATGCTCTGGAAGCTGGTGTCCACCAACGCGTCACAGGCGCGCGAGGACGAACCCAGCTACAGCATGCTGATGGTCAAGATCGATGCTAGCGAGATCAAGGAAGTCACCATGTATCTCTCACCCAACAGCTACGAGCTCAAGGGTGAATATTCCAAACCCCCGCTGCAAAAGTTTCGCGCCGTCATCGCCAAGGAAAACGCTCCCGAAGTCACCAAGGCACTGCGGGACAAGGGTGTCCAGGTAAAGGTTCAGGAAGTGCGCAGCGGCGACTGGGTGCTGATCCTGCTGAACGCCGCGCCGCTCATTCTCCTGGTGGGCTTCTGCTTGTTCCTGATGCGGCAAATGCAATCCGGCGGAAACAAGGCGCTGAGTTTCGGCAAGTCTCGCGCACGGCTGCTTTCCGCGCAGCAGAAAAAAGCCACTTTCAAGGACGTCGCTGGGACGGATGAAGCCAAGGAAGAGTTGCAGGAAATTATCGAGTTCTTGAAAGACCCACAAAAGTTCCAGAAATTGGGCGGGCGAATTCCGAAGGGTGTTTTGCTCGTCGGACCTCCAGGCACCGGCAAGACTTTGCTGGCCCGAGCGATTGCCGGCGAAGCCAATGTTCCCTTCTTCTCGATTTCCGGATCGGACTTCGTGGAAATGTTCGTCGGCGTGGGCGCGAGCCGCGTGCGCGATCTCTTTGAACAGGGCAAGAAGAACGCTCCCTGCATCATTTTCATCGACGAAATTGACGCTGTCGGGCGCCATCGCGGCGCCGGACTCGGCGGCGGACATGACGAGCGCGAGCAGACATTGAACGCCCTGCTCGTGGAGATGGACGGTTTTGAAACCAACGAGGGCGTGATCTTGATCGCCGCGACCAACCGGCCCGACGTTTTGGACCCGGCGCTGCTGCGGCCCGGCCGCTTCGACCGCCGTGTGGTGGTAGCGCGTCCGGACGTGAAGGGCCGCGAAGAAATCTTGCGCGTCCATACCCGCAAGGTGCCCATCGGCGATGACGTGGATTTGTCCATCATCGCTCGGGGAACGCCGGGCTTTTCCGGCGCTGATCTCGCGAACCTGGTGAACGAAGCGGCGCTGTGGGCCGCTCGCCAGAATCGCAAATTCGTCATGATGGTCGACTTCGAGATGTCCAAAGACAAAGTGATGATGGGCGTCGAGCGCCGCTCGATGATTTTGTCGGACGAAGAGAAAAAGAACACCGCTTATCACGAAGCCGGTCACGCCTTGGTGGCAGCGATGACGCCCGGCGCCGATCCGGTTCACAAGGTGACCATCATTCCGCGCGGCATGGCGCTCGGGCTTACCATGCAACTTCCTGAAGACGACAAGCACACCTACACGCGCGAGTATCTTGAGACTATGCTCGCCGTGTTGATGGGCGGACGTTCGGCGGAAGAAATCTTCCTCGGCCATATCACCACCGGCGCAGGCAACGACATCGAACGCGCCACGGAAATCGCTCGCAACATGGTCTGCGAATGGGGCATGAGCGAGCTTGGACCGCTGGCTTACGGCAAGAAGGATGAAGCCATCTTTCTCGGCCGCGAAATTGCCCAACATCGTGACTATTCGGAAGACACCGCCATCCAGATTGACAAGGAAGTGAAGCGCATCGTCAACGGCGGATACGAAAGCGCTAAAAACCTCCTCTCGAATAACCGGGATACGCTCGAGCGCATCGCGCAGGCGCTGCTCGAACGGGAAGTGATCGACGCCAACGAAGTGAAACTGCTCATGGAAGGCAAGCCGCTGCCGGAGAAACCACGCACTCCTCCCACGATTCCTCCACAGGCGGCGCCCTCCTCGGACCCTAAGCTGGTGCGCCCTGAGCTTCGCCCCGCACCTGGCTTTACCCGCGGAGAGAACCCAGCCAAAGCCTAAGTTAAATTGCGATTCAGAATCCCGTAGGGGCACCCGCCGCGGCGAGTGCCCCTACGTTTTTGTACTCGCCATGATTTGGTGGGTACGACCTCGCTTGTGGTGACCGTTCCCAACAAAAAGGCGTAGAATACGGCCATGGGAAAGCCGAATAGCGAAAATCTGCACGTCACTTGCCCGTGCTGCCAGGCAAAGCTGACCGTCGATCCCGTCTTCGGCGCCGTGCTTTCGCATGAAACGCCAGTGAAGCCTGGCCCAAACGTGGACCTGAGCGACGCGCAAAAAATCCTCGCCGAGCAAAACCGCCAGCGCGAAGACAAGTTTGCGGACTCCTGGTTCCAGGAAACCAACAAGGAAGACATCCTCGCGAAGAAATTTGAAGAAGCCATGAAGAAGGCCAAGGATGCCCCGGCCGGCAAACCCATCCGCGATTTCGACTTGGATTAGCAAGCCGAGGGCGCTTGTTATTTTTTCTCTTCATGCGATTCACAAATTGGATTTGACCTCTTGCCTGAATCTGTCTAACGTAAGCAGGTTCTCGGCATCCAACGATTACCTTGAAACATATGCGCCAACTCCGCTCGCACATAAATACCGATTGTACGTGTTGCTCTTATCGTTGCGAGTCGACGCGTGGAGGCTGATGGCATAGAACAAGGTTTCTAAGCTATTCCCAGACGGCCACCGTCAGATTTGCATCTGACAGTGGCCGTTTCTGTTTTTATGCGACACGCGATTCAGGAGAATCCACATGAGACTCCCACGGGGAATGATCACTTTGACCTGCGCCGGGATGCTTCTGGCACCAAAAGCCCGGCCGGGCGATCGCTGCCCGAAAGAGATTGCGTGCGCTTGCGCGTCAACAACAGAAATAGAAACAGGCAGCGATTTTCCTCCTCTCTCGGAGGAATCCTCAACGCGGGAATGCAACCAGAAGGAGAAGAATGGAAAGCGTGGTCTCTTTCGCTCCTGGTTCCATATGGCCGCGGAAACGCAGGGCAAACAGCCGGATTGGCTTTCTCCCCTGGCTACCACTTCGGGACGGTTGAAGCAGGAGTTCCGTTACGACATCTGGGACCAACCAGCAACCCGGGGGAACAGAACTTACCAGTTTGGAGGCGGCAAGGGGCTTGAGTTCATCACCAGTTCGCGGACTCAAATATTGCTTGGGATACCGTCTTATACGCTCCCCTCTCCAAACGGTCCCGTCGGTGGATTTGGCGATTTGCCGTTGATGCTGAAATTCCGCATTGCTTCGGCAGAGCGCGGAGAAGGTAACTATCTCCTGACGTTTATCCTTGGCGCCACCGCGCCCACAGGATCACACCGCTATGGCGCGGGAAACGCGGTGCTGACGCCCACACTAGCGTTTGGCAAGGGCTTCGGAAAATTTGACGTTCAGTCCACGGTCGGGCTCAACCTCCCCACAGGAGCCACTGCAAAACTGGGCCGGCAACTCCAATGGAACACGGCATTCCAGTACCAAGCGGCCTGGAAGCTTTGGCCAGAATTGGAGGTAAATTCCACGTTCTACAAAACAGGACCGAACGCTGGTGATAAACAGGTTTTCCTGACACCCGGGCTCGGGTTTGGACGAGTGCGCCTTCGGAAGGGATTCCGGTTCTCGTCAGCGGCGGGCCTGCAAATTGCGGTGACGAGATTCCATACCTACGATCATCGCTGGATGTTCTCGGAGCGAATTTCGTTTTGAGCAACAGGCAAAGCACCTGCGCTACACTCCATTTGTGCGCATGGTCCCAAGCCGAAAAACGTTCAGGTTGAAGCTGCCTTCCCGCACGCTCGTGCTGGGCGAGCGCACGCTGCTCATGGGCGTCTTGAACGTCACACCTGACAGCTTTTCCGATGGCGGCAAATTCCTGGAACCAGAATTGGCTGTAGAACAAGCGTTTGTCATGGCGCATGCCGGAGCGGACCTTCTCGATGTCGGAGGCGAGTCGACGCGGCCGGGCTCCCGGGAAACATCTGCCGCGGAAGAACTGGACCGCATCCTTCCGGTTCTGGAAGCTCTGCGGAGCCGTTTGAAGATTCCCATTTCCGTGGATACTCGCCGCGCCGCCGTGGCTGAGTTGGCTCTGCGCGCCGGCGCGGAAATCGTCAATGATATCTCCGGGTTGCAGCACGACCCGCAGATTGCCAGCGTCGCGGCGCGCCAAGGCGTGCCCTTGATTCTGATGCACATGCGCGGAGAGCCACGAACAATGCAAGCGGGACCGTTCGCCCGGGACGTAATGAAGGATGTTCCGCAGGGTCTTCGCCGGTCCGTGGCCGTCGCTCGCAGGGCCGGCGTCGCGAAATCACAGATCATCCTCGACCCAGGCATCGGCTTCGGCAAGAGCTTTGCGCAGAACTACGAATTGCTGCAGAAACTCCCGCAACTCGCAAGGCTTGGCTTTCCACTTCTGGTGGGAACTTCGCGCAAAGGCTTCCTGGGCGCGACCTTGGCCCGCAACGGCAAGCCCGCGCCTCCGGAAGAGCGCATCTGGGGCACCGCCGCAACGGTTACTGCGAGCATTTTGAATGGCGCACACATCGTGCGCGTCCACGACGTCGCCGAAATGGTGCAAGTCGCCCGCGTCACGGACTGTCTCCTCGACGCGAAACGAAGGCCAAGAAACTGAACGCAGAGAAGCTGCCAATGGGATGCGGCTTCAGCTATTCCTTGGGTATAATCCGCATCGCAACAGGTCGCGCCGGTTTCACATCAATATTCTTTAGAGAAGAGAACAAACTCATGCTTCGCCGCATAGCTATTCTTTTGTCTCTTTCGCTCAGCCTTTTAGCATTAGTCCCTGCGCTGCAAGCGCAGTTGCCACCCGCGAAGAAAGACCCGTTAATTCCTGCGCAAAGCGCTCAAGGAACGGCCGCATGCTCAACGACAGAGGCGTCTGCATGCGCGCAGGCAGCGGCGAAAATTCTGCCCATTGTGATGGGCCCGTCGCCGCTTGAAGAAAACCTGCGGCGGCTGACCGATGAAATCGGCGGGCGCGTGACTGGCTCGCCCGAAATGGCCAAAGCCGTGCAGTGGGGCGTGGGGGCTTTTCGCGCCGCGGGTGTGAATGTTCACACGGAGAAATACGCATTGCCGGTGACGTGGAGCGAAGGGGACACACGCCTCGAATTGCGCGGCCCGGTGAATTTCTCTGTGCGGCTCAGGGCCACCGGCTGGTCACCAGCAACGCCGGCGAACGGGATTGAAGCAAACGTCGTCGATGTCGGTTACGGTGCCGAGGATGATCTTGCAAAGACGGGTGCCTCGGTCAAAGGCGCGATCCTGCTGGTCCACAGTGATATCGGCACAACATGGGCAGATCTCTTCAACGAGTATCTCCGTCCGCCGATGATTATCGAGCACGCTGTGAAGGGAGGTGCCAAAGCCATTCTTTGGATGAGCCCGCGGGAGCGATTACTTCTCTATCGACACACCAACTCGCTTACTGGCGAAATCGACAAGATTCCCCAGGTGATCGTGGCGCGCGAAGATGCTCTGCGCCTCGCTCGCGTGGTGGCTGCTTATCCTGGCCGCGTCTCCGCGATGTTGAGCATGCCCAACAAGATTGGCGGCCCCATCGAGCAGGAAAACGTCGTCGGCGAAATTCGCGGATACGAAAAGCCGGATGAAATCGTCATTCTCGGCGCGCATCTCGATTCCTGGGAGTTGGGCACGGGAGCCCTGGATAATGGCTGCAATGCGGCTCTGGTGATTGAAGCGGCGCGCGCCATCAAGGCTACCGGTCTGTTGCCTCGCCGCACCATCCGCTTCGTACTCTTCAGCGGCGAGGAACAAGGAACGATCGGTTCCTACGAATACGTGAAGGCCCACCGCGCGGAACTCGACAAAATCCGCGCCATGATCAATTTCGACTCCGGCATCGGCCGCGTCACGGGATATTCGCTCGGTGGCCGCCGCGACACTGAAGCGGGCGTGCGCGAGGTCCTCAAGCCGCTGGAATCCTGGGGAGTGAACAACCACACCTACGACGCTTCCTTCGGCTCGGACAATCTCGACTTCCTGCTCGAAGGCGTTCCCACGCTCGATGCCACTATGGAAGAGGCTAACTACCTGCCAAACTATCACGCCGCTTCAGACACGCTGGACAAAGTAGACATACGCGAACTGAAACTGCATACCGTCATCGCCGCGTTGACCGCCTGGGGAATCGCCGATCGCCCCGAACCGCTCGGCAAGCGCCTTTCCCGCGCCGAACTCGATGTCCTCGTCAAAGAAACCGGCCTCGATCAGCAGCTCAAGTTGCTGGGCTACTGGGACGCATGGCAAAGCGGCGCCCGCGGCCGCAAACCCTAACCCCGGCACCTGCTGCTAGCCGCACATTCACGTGACGGGCACCTCTTAGGCCGCATCGCATATATCCCGAGGCCCTTCCCGGTATACTGGAAGCGTGACAATCGCTAAGAACGAATTGAACCGTGTTGAGCGCCAATCCGTTCTGGCGGTCGATTATGGCCGCGCGCGGATTGGATTTGCTCTGGCGGACTCAGAGACTCGCATGCCGCAACCTCTGAGCACCATGGAGCGCATCAACCGCAACGAGGACATGCGGCGGCTTCGTGAACTGGTGCGCGAGCACGGCGTGAAGCAAATCGTCGTAGGATTGCCGCTGCGCCTGGACGGCACTCGCGGCGACATGGCCGAAGAAGTGGAACGCTTTGCCCAGCGCGTGCGCAAACAGATCGGCGTGCCGGTGGAACTGGTGGATGAGCGGCTCACCAGTTGGGAAGCCGAGCGGTTAATGGAAGAGATTCAGGGAAGATTTATTCGTGATGAAAAAATGGGCAGCAACAAGAAACCCAAAAATGTTCAAGCCAAGATGACCGTGGACGCCGTGGCGGCTGCCGTCATCTTGAAAGAATATCTGGATCGGCAGGAGCAAACGGCCGGGAAATCCTGAGCGAACCAGGGAAGATATCCAGTGAGGCTGATTTGAAGTATTTTCTTGCGATATTACTGCTATTCGTCCTGGTTGCCGGCGCCGCCGCGGCGTGGATGTGGTATGGCATCACGAAGCCCTACCAGGACTTCGCAAAGGAAGGCGTCTTCGTCGATGTGCCGCACGGGGCTTCTAGCCGGCACGTCGCCAGCTTGCTGAAAACGAACGGCGTAGTGCGCAGCGCGCTGGCGTTTGAGATTTACGCCCGGCGGCATCCCAAACGCACGCTGCAAGCGGGCGAGTACTTCTTCGATCATGCCATGACCGGCCGCGAAGTCTTCTGGAAGCTCGCCAACGGCCAGGTCTACGAGCAGCCCTTCACGGTGCGCGAGGGCGAAACAATGTTCGACATCGCCCGCGAACTCGAGGCTGCGAAGTTCATGCGCGCGGGTGATTTTCTCTTTGCCGCGGGTGATCCGGCCACGGTTCGCGATATTGCTCCTGGCGCGCAGACGCTCGAAGGCTTCCTCTTCCCGGCCACTTACGAACTTCCCAGGCACCCTGCCGCCAGCGAACTGACCACGGAAATGGTGCACAAGTTCAAGGAAGAGTGGCGGCGTATCGCCCCGTCTGCGGCTGCCGCGCCAACTGACGAGGCCGGCCACCTGGCCGTGAACCGGATCGTCACCCTGGCGTCGCTTGTGGAAAGAGAAACGCCTAGGCCGGAAGAACGTCCGCTCGTGGCTGGGGCATTTGAAAACCGCCTGCGCAAGGGCATGCGTCTACAGTGCGACCCCACCGTCATCTACGGAATGGAACGGCTCGGAAAATACAGCGGGTCGCTGACGGGCAAGGATCTGAAGTTCGATTCTCTGTACAACACGTATGAGCACGGCGGTCTTCCCCCCGGGCCCATCGGAAATCCCGGGGAGGCTTCGCTCCGAGCCGCTCTGCAGCCGGCGCAAACGAACTATCTTTACTTTGTGGCCAACACCCAGGGTGGACATTTTTTTAGCGCTACGCTGGCGGAACACAACAAGAATGTGGTGAAGTATCGCCGGTTGCTGGCAGGCCTGCCAGCGGATCTCCCGCCGCCACCGCCCACGCCCGGCCCCAAGAAGAAACACAGCAAGCAACAAAGCAAGCAACACCGAGGCACAGCCCGATGACCGAAGATTTGAAAACGAAAAAGGCGCTGATCCTGGAAACCGCCCGGGAAATCAAGGTCCAGCAATGGACGCCCGCGGAGATCGATCAATTGCGCCGCCGCCTCCTGGCGGAGCATGGCGAAGCCGGCAAAACCGGATCGGATTACATTGCCGATGTGCTGCAAGACGCGGGACAAAAGGTGATACTCAACCAGCAGGAAGAAGCCGAAGAACAATACGAAGAAGAATTCGAGGACTTGCTGCACTTCAAAACCCTGGAAGACGCCGAAGTCAGCATCATGCGTCTAGATGAATTGATGCGCAACTTTAACTCCAAAGGCGAAAACGCCGCCGTCGAGCGCGTCTTGAATGTAGCGCGGCTGGGCAAGCGCCGCGCCGAGATGATCTCCCGCAATCACAAAGTGGAAGCCCACAAACGCTTAGAAAAAGCAGAAATCGCCGGGTGGTTCCGCATCTGGCTGGAAACGCCGGATGCTTTCTTCGACTGGTTGGAAGTTCGCAAGCAGGCCCCGGATTTTCGCGAAAAGTTCCCACAGGCGGAGTCCGAAGAATGAATACGCAAGGAACGCCCGTGCCGGGAAGCGGCGCATTGGAACTGCCGCCTTTTTCCTTGGATGTTCAGGCATTGGATCTTGGCGGCGACATAAAAGCGGTGGGACTCGAGCTGGTCGAAACCGAAAACCGCGAGCCGGTACGCGGCAAGGATGCGGCACAGATTTGGTCGGCTGTCTTGCCTGCGCTTGCGGAGAGCGAGCCGTACGCCGTGGATTTCTTCAGCCACATCGAACGCGTAAGAGAGTTTTGCAAGATGCGGGAGATTGCTTTCCGTGAAGCCGCGGAGCGCTGCGTGGTTTTGCCGCAGCCAAATCAAGAACAGTTGCTCCAACTTTTTGAACGATTCGAAGGCGAGACATTCGGTTTCAGAGCAGGCGCCGCATCACCATCCCCCGATTCCGCTCTCGAAGGCGATCTCTCCAAGCGCGGCTTGGACGCCTATCAATCGGCATACGCTCGCTACTCCTTCTGCGCTATATGCGAGCCGGAGGACGGCTGGGTAACGCTGCTAAGCGAGTCGCTCTGGACCAGCGAAGTCATCCGCAGGGTGCGGCCGGCGGTTCAGCCTTTTGACATCTACATTGCGCGGCCCAACTGAATGCCACCAGGCTGCGACCTGTGCTGTTTGACCGGCATCGAAGTGGTTGCTAGATTGCTTTATTTGTATGTGTGAGGACGGAACTCATTGATGGTACGTGTGAACAAATGCCTGCTCCTGGCGACACTGGCGGCCATTTCCTGCGGCTGTGTGCCCAAAAATGGTGTCACGGGGCACACCAAAATCGCCACCTCGCAGATACCAGTTGTCAAGGATGCCACGCGTGATGAGCTCCTCGAGGCCTACAATTTGATCGCTCGCGCCACAAAATCCCTGAACGCCACTGTGGAGCTCAAACCCACCGCAGGATCGAAGTATAGCGGCGTCATTGACGAGTACCATGAAGTCAAAGCCTTTCTTTTGGCCGCGCGGCCGGCGGAGATACGCGTCATTGGGCAAGCGCCAGTGATCGGTACCACGGTGTTCGATATGGCCAGCGACGGCGAAACATTTCAGGTATCCATCCCCTCAAAGAAAAAGTTCCTCGTAGGCGCGGTGGCTGCTGAGCGCCCCAGCAGCAAACCCATCGAAAATCTGCGGCCGCAACATCTCCTCGACGCGCTCCTTTGGCCGGAAATCCGCAAGGAAGAATCGGTGACCCTGCGCGAGTTCAACGACGAAAACGCCCGCTACTACGTCCTGACCGTTCTGCGCGGCGGCTACCAAGTCGAAGTTTTGCGCGAAATCTGGTTTGACCGCTCCGATTTACAGGTCAAGCGCATGCAGACTTTTGGCCCCAAGGGTCTTCTCGTTTCTGATGTTCACTTGGGAGCATGGCAACCTTCGGATGTTGTCCTTGCACAGAATGGTTCAGCCGCGTCTCCAAGTTCCGTGTCTTCGTTTCCGCGCACGATTCGAATCGAGCGGCCGCACGATGACTACAAGCTCGATTTGCAGGTCACAAAAGTCACCTTGAACGACGCGATCCCCGCCGAACGATTCAAGCTCGAACAACCAGCAGGATCGGAACTGGTGCCTGTGGGCGAATCCCCGGAGAAAAAACAGCCATGATGGGGGAACTCATCGTCCGCAATTTACTGCACCGCCCGATGCGCACGCTCATCGGCGCCATGGGAATCGCTGTCGAGGTCGCTCTCGTTGTCCTGATCGTCGGCCTGACCAGCGGCCTGCTCACAGAAACCGCCAAGCGCATCGAAGGCATCGGGGCCGACATCATGCTGCAGCCCTCCAATGCTTCTTACCTGTTGGCTCTTGGCGGCGCGCCCATGCCCGTCAAAATCGGCGATAAGCTTGCGGAAATGAAGTACGTCCAATCCGTTGCTCCCGTGCTCTTTCAGTTCAACACCTCGGGAGTGGAGATCGTTTACGGAATCGACCAAGAGAGCTTTCGAGCTGTTTCCGGCGGATTTGTCTTCCTTGAAGGCCACGACATGGAAGGACCGGACGACATTCTGGTGGACGACATTGCGGCAAAGGTGAAAAAACTGCAGGCGGGAGATACCTACCGAATCTTCAATCACGATTGGCGTGTTGCGGGAATCGTCGAGCACGGAAAGGGTTCTCGCCTCTTTGTGCCTCTCGCTACGCTCCAGGAGTTGGTCGGGGCGCGCGATAAAGCCAGCGTCTTTTTCTTGAAGTGCACGCGCCCAGAGCACACCGAAGACGTTATGGAGAAAATGCACCACGACTTTTCCGGCTACACCGTCCGCCCGCTCAAAGATTTAATGTCGATGTATAGCTCCACGAACATCCCTGGGTTGCAGTCCTTCATCAATGCCATGATTCTTCTGGCCGTCACCATCGGCCTGCTGGTCATATTTCTTACCATGTACACCACCGTGATCGAGCGCACCAGGGACATTGGCGTTCTGAAATCGCTTGGCGCCAACCACTGGTTCGTCATACGCGCGCTCCTCTCGGAATCCGCCGCCCTTTGCGTGCTCGGCGTTGCTGCCGGCGTAGGACTGAGCTATCTGGTGCGCGCCGGCTTCATCTGGAAGTTTCCGAGCCTGACCATCCTCATCACTACTGCATGGATTCTTCGCGCGGCTGGCATCGCTCTCCTTGGCGCGCTTTTCGGAGCCACTTATCCCGCATGGATGGCCAGCCGCAAAGATCCGGTGGAAGCGTTATCGTACGACTAGGCCTCAACGTAGCAGCGCAGAATGCGTGTAGAGCGCAGCTATAATGAAGAATTGAAGAAAGGGCCGCGAACCTCGCGGATGGCTAGGCACGAATGGGAATCGCAGCTACAATACCAGAACCCACCGAAGGGTTGATTTTCCTGGGAAAAAAGAGCTTGGAGCCGATACTCAGAACCGAAAACTTGTGGAAGCTTTACCGTGCTGGCAAGGTGGACGTCCCGGCTCTGCGCGGCGTGAATTTCGAGGTCCAGCCCGGCGAATCTGTCGCCGTGATGGGCCCTTCGGGTTGCGGCAAATCCTCTTTGCTCTACGTGATTGGCGGCCTGGCGCAAGCCTCCCGTGGCAAAGTGCTGGTCGACGGCAATGACCTTTCCGAATTGAGCGACGCCGCGCGCACCAAATTGCGCCGCCACAAGATCGGCTTCGTCTTTCAGCGTTTCAATCTGCTCCCAACCCTGACGGCCAAGGGTAACATTGCCATCGCCCAGTTCATCCACGGCGATGGCTTCGACCCCCACCGTTTCGATGTCGTGACCCAGATGCTAGGCCTGGCTGGACGCCTTCATCACAAGCCTTCCGAGCTCTCCGGCGGTGAGCAACAGCGCGTGGCCATCGCTCGCGCGATCATCAATGAGCCCAAGATTCTTCTCGCCGATGAGCCCACCGGCAATCTCGATTCGAAAAACTCCGAAATCGTCCTCCAGATGCTTCGCCAACTGAACAAAGACCTTGGACAGACCATCGTCATGATCACCCACAACCCCGAAGCCACCACATATTTCGACCGCGTGGTGCACATGCGCGATGGCGTTATCGTCGACGGAGTGCCTGCGGACTGACATGGCAAGCCTCGGCCAAATTCTTTCGCGAACTTTCTTCTGGTCCTACGAGCGCGGCACGTGGCAGTACGATCTCGCCGTCATCCTCATTCTTGTCTTCGCCCTGCTCACGCCGCGGGGCTGGTTCCACGATCAGCCGCAAAGCGGCGCGCCAGTTACGCCCGGCCAAGTCCAGTTGATTTCGCAAGACGGAAACCATCTGAAGTATCGCGTCGACGCGCGCATCCTGGCTCCCCCGACCAAGCTCGCCCTTCAGAACGACCTGCACACCGCCTTGCAGGAAGCGTTGCCCGAATTGCGCAAAGGGAATTTCTCCATCTCCAATATCGAGCCGTTGCGCGACGAACAGGGCACCGTAATTGCTTACCAGGTGGAAGTCCACCATTAGCCGAGGCTTCCCTCGAGCGCCAGCAACTTGTTCCCGCGTAACATCGCGGCGCGTTCGCGCATCTCTTTGTATATGTTAGGATTCCGAAAGCTGGTACGAGCCGCATCTTGGCCGGAATGAGGCAGCGTTTGAGACCTCGACTATTTATGATTTTTGCTCTGATTGGTCTTTGTTGCGCCGCGGTCTGGTCCCAAACGTTCGCCGCACAGGCCGCTTCTACCTGGACGCTCGACGGCGTCGTGGCCATGCTGGATCACTCGGCGCAGGACTTTCATACCCTCACGGCCGATATCGAACACATCAAGTACACCGCCATAGTGAAGGATACTTCCACCGAGACCGGACAGATTTTCGTCCGCCGTGATGAAAAAATGCGTATCGATTTCGTGAAGCCCGATCCGCGCACCATCCTCCGCAACGGCGATTCTCTTTTCATCTTCACTCCCAAGATCAATCGCGTCGAGGAATACAACATTGGCAAGCACCGCTCGTTCGCCGATCAGTACCTGGCCCTGGGGTTTGGAACAAAAGGAGATACGCTCAAGAAAAATTACGTGCTGACGTTCATCGGCGAGGAAGAGTTCGACAGCCGCAAGACCATCGTTCTGGAGCTGACGCCCAAGTCCGACCAGGCGCGCAGCCAGATCTCCAGAATTCGCATGTGGATCGACGAAGCATCCTGGCTGCCGGTCCAGCAGAAATTTTTCGAAACCGGCTCCGACGATTACTTCATGTCCCACTACACCCACGTGATGAAAAACCTGAAGATCGGCGATGCCAGATTCAAGCCCGATTGGCCAAAAAGTGTAAGAGTCGAGAGGCCCTGAGCGAAACCTCTAAATTCTTGCACTCCGCTAGTAATCCTGTACTCACCGAACTTTGCGCACGGAAGCGACCCTAGGCTAGTTGCTGGCAGCGCGTTCCTGCGCCAGTAATTGTTCCTTGCGCGAGAGCCCCCAGCGGTAACCCGCAAGCGTACCGTCCTCGCGAATCACGCGATGGCACGGCACCACGATGGACACGGGGTTCGTGGCGCAAGCTCTCGCCACCGCCCGCACGGCCTTCGGCTGCCCCAGCGACCGCGCGACTTGCGAATACGTGCGCGTCCGCCCGCGCGGAATCCGCTGCAATTCCTGCCAAACCCGCCGCTGAAACGCGGTCGCTTGCAGATCAAGAGGCAGTTCCATGCGTGGCTCTTTGCCTTCCATGCGCTGCACGATCTCGCGTACCCAGCGCTGGAACGAATCCCCAGCCGGCGCAATCTCCGCTCGCGGATATTCCTGTCGCAGCTCTGCGACCATCGCATTCTCTGCATCGCCGAGATAAACCGCCGAAACTCCGCGCTCCGTAGCCGCCACCAGCACTTTCCCCAATGGCGATTTTGCAATGCTGTATCCGATCTTCATACCTTTTCCCCCTTTTTGATAAGTTGCCGGCGTCATCCCCAATTGCGCGTTGCTCCGTTCATACACACGGCTGGATGAGCCATACCCCGTTTCGTACAACGCATCGGCAATACTCTTGCCCGCGCGTAGCATCGCTTTAAAACGCTTGATGCGCAGCGCTTCAGCCAGCTCGCGCGGCTTCAACCCTGTCACTTGCAAAAACGCGCGCCGCAGTGTCGCCTGTGTGGTGCCGAGCATCTGCGCCAGAGTTCCCAAACGTACGCTCTCTTCGCTCGACTCGGCCAGATACCCCGCCGCGCGCTGCACCAGCGCCACCGGCGCCGCAATTTCATTCGGGCGGCAACGTAAACAGGCTCGATAGCCGTGCTTCTCCGCTTCTTCCCGCGTCCGGAAAAACGTGACGTTTCGCCGCAGCGGCCGGCGCGCCGGACACGATGGCCTGCAGTAGATATGCGTCGACCGCACCGCCAGCACGAAGCTACCATCGACTCGCGAATCGCGCGCTAGCGTCGCCCGCCAGTACCGCGCCGCCGCGTGCGCTGAAATGCTCTGCTCGAACTTGTTTTGTGTGTGGCTCATGTTCAATACGCTAAAAGTAGCGCAAGCCGAAAAGCAAATCTATCCGGAAAGATTCACCAAAGATGCGAACGCCGGTGCGGCGAAGAGAGGCGGAACAATCAGGCTTCGCCAGGGGCAGGAACCGGCACAGTTACAGGCGCAGGCTGTCGATGCGGAGCCGTGATCACCAGAATGACCGCCGTAAGGATCACCGCCGCGGCCAGGATCGTGCGCAGGGTAATGGTCTCTCCGACGATAAGCCAGCCCAGGAATAATGCCACGACCGGATTCACAAACGCATAGGTCGCCACGCGCGCCGCGGTGCTCTTCTGCAGAATGTAGAGGTACGCGCTGAAGCCGATACCCGACCCGCATACCACGAGGTAAACCAGCGCCAGCCACGAGCGCATCGATACCGCTCCCAGGTGCAGCTCGCGGAATTCTCCAGCAAACATCGCGGCGATCAGGAGAATCGCTCCTCCAGCAAAACTTTGCATCGCCACACCCAGCATCGGCGAGCTGGGCATTCCTCCATGCTTCGAATACAGCGAGCCACAAGCCCACGCCAGCGAAGCAATCACCAGTACCGCCGCACCCACTGGGTTTACGCGCTCCGAACCTCCCAAGTGCGCCGGCCCCACCAGCAGTGCAAGCCCCGCAAACCCCATCAGCAGCCCCATAGCCACCCGTGGCGCAGGCCGCACCCCGCCGGGGCGGAGCCAGTCCAGGATCACCAGCCAGAGCGATACCGTGGCCACCAGCAGCGCCGTCACGCCCGAGGGCACCGTCTGTTCCGCCCAGCTGACTCCCCCATTGCCGACAAACAAAAGCAGCGCCCCAGCGACGATAGCCGTGCGCCAGTTCGCCCCAGTCGGCTTTATTCCCGTCTTCCGTCGCAGCACGGGATAGAGGAACAGCCCCACAAAAAAGTGCCGAAATCCTGCCAGGATCAGCGGGGGAAACGATTCAATCCCAATGCGGATCGCCAGGTACGTCGAGCCCCAGACCACGTAAACAGCCGCAAACGCCACCAGAACCAAAGTTGTCGTGCGGCCAGCTAGTTGTCCCAGGGGTGACCGACTTCCTGGGGTATTTTGCGTCTCGTGAGCCGGAGTGGACATTTTTTTCTTTGACCTGCTCTCTTATCAATAGCGGTGAACACGCAAGGTGTCGAGCACCATATTGGTAGCGGCCCTTCGTCACTAATCCACAGAATGTAGTGGCTGGGTTCCGGTACTATTACTAAGTGTTTGACGTTAAGACACTTCCTTCGTTTTCCACAGGTGACGTTGCCTTCTTTTGATGACATTTTAGCGCTCCACACCGCGTTACGGGGACGCGGTAAATCCTGAAAGTCAGTTCGACAGTTTTGTTTGTTGGGCCATTGCCAGCGATCGTGCGGTGGCGTCTCTGAGGGCGATTTGAGCGCGACGAAGCGTCTATTTCCATCTGAGTTGTGGCCAGCCAAACCTGCCGCGGAACCTCGCCAGGCGATGCCGGGTCCCCTTCCGCTGCCGGATCTCCCGCGCGTTCCTGCACTTCGCGTAGCTCCTCTTCTGGGTCCCACTCAGCCTCGGCGTTTCGTGCGCGTTCCCACGCATGCCGTCGGCGTCCATCCTGAACAGCGGGAATACCCCCGCGCCACTCTGAACCTCCCACTGCGTCTTCGCGGCGCTGGCGGAGTCCCTGAAGAATCTCCCATAACCCTCGTTACTCGCGACATCAGCTCCACAGGGGTTTATTTTCTCTGCCCCAGGCAATTGCCTATCGGCACTTCTGTCGAACTCGAAATTGTTCTGGTCAGCAAACCTCTCGGACTCGGCAATGTGGTCATGGCCACTATGGCGCATGTGTGCCGCACCGAACCTGCTGCCATGCCCGGTTGGTATGGTGTTGCCGCCGCCTTTGATGACGTCCAGTTTGACCGCGACGACCACATTCCTTCGCGCTTTCTGAAACCGTAGTTCTCATCCGCTACTTTCTCCCGAACCAACTTTTCAATCTGGCCGCGCTCTCCTCTAGACTCTCCGGAATTCGACTCCAGCGATCTTTCTGCTACCCTGTCGAAGCATGCCCGCGAAACGGAAACACACCATTGAGGGAGTTCTCTTCGACTGGGATGGCACACTCATCAATTCCTATCAGGCTGACACTTCCGCCTATTTGGCAATGTTCCGGGAGATGGGCGTTGCCTGGGGAATCGAGGAACTCGAGAAGCACTACTCCCCGAACTGGTATCAGGTTTATCGCGCGGTGGGATTGCCGAAGAAACAATGGGCAGAAGCGGACCGCGCGTGGCGAACTCACTATGCAAAACACCGGCCGAAATTAATCCCCGGTGTTCGCCGGGTCCTCGCCAGAGTAGCAAGCGCCCATCCTCTGGGCCTCGTCACCAGCGGCGACCGCGACCGGGTCACCCGTCAATTGCGTGACTTGCGCCTGGCAACGCTATTCGCTGCTCGCGTCTGCAGCGGAGATACCGCGCGCATGAAACCCCATCCCGAGCCCCTGCGCCTGGCACTGCGTCAGATGAAGTTGCATCCCGCGGCATGCGTCTATGTCGGCGATTCTCCGCAAGATGTGGAAATGGCCCGCCGCGCCGGCGTTCGCGCCATCGGCGTGCTCGGTCCTTTCCCCACGGAAAAACGCTTGCGCGCCGCGAAGCCGGAATTTCTGATGGAATCGCTGGAAGAGCTGCCGGATTTATTGAAGAAATTGCTCCGCGGATAGACTATTTTCCCTGGAAGCACCACGTGGTAGCACAGGCCTTCTTGTTGGTCCTTAGTCGAAAGCCCCGTCAGGTTTCGGAGTAATCTTCGGAGCCGGCTCCGCTACCCCAGGTGCCGCGCCCGGGATGGCTTTGAAGTCCGTCCACTTGATGACGATTCGAACGGGAATCTCCTCCCCCTTCAAATTCAGCGTCGCATCCGACCGCGAGTAATTCGGAAACCAGTACTTTCCATCCACATATTCACGATAAGTTTCGAATAGGCTAAAGGGCAGATCCTTCATCGTCTGCACTGTGCCCTGATCATTCACCCATTTCCCGTAAGTTTTCACCACTTCCAGGTACTTCACATCCACCCACACGATGCCGTCGAAATAGGCCTTGGCGCGTTCGACCATTTTCGGTTTCGCCTGAAAGAGGTAGCAATCAACTTCGTCCACCTGCTCCTTGCCCACATATTTCAGGTTGTACTTCGTAAGCTGGCTCGATGTGAGCGGAAACGCCGGGATGCGCTGTAGTCCCTCGAGATCTTCCGACCGAAGAAACAAATGATGCAAGGTTGATTCTGGTTTCTCGATTACCTTCTCGAAGAGCTTCCCATCCACATCCCGGCCTGGTTGCGTCACCAGTACAAACTCTCCTGCAGGCTGCCCATCGGGCCCGAACTCTTGTATCCGTATTGTCTTCCGGTACGTGTAGCTCGTGCGAGAGAGAATGTACTCGTCTTCTTTGAGCGAAAAACGCCTGGTGATTTCCGCCTCCGGGAGATCCGGCGGCGCCTCCGGTTGCGCTTCATTTCCAATCCGCGTGACGCGATGCTCCGGCGGCGGAGCGATCGGCCCCTGCTGTCCCGACTGCGCTTTCAGCAGTGGCCCATGCGTTCCGCACACCATCAGCAAGACCACCGCCGGCAATGCCAGTGAAAAATATTTTTCGCGCCGCAAAAAGCTCCCCTCACTCATGTGATATTGGATGCGCCCACTTGGTCTCTAGGCAGCTTGGCACGCATTGCTAACCCTAGAGTTTAGCGCACCACGCGCACGCAGCCCTAGTCTGACGCCCAGGCTGAACGCGATTTGCACCAATCACTAGTCACCAGTCACCTCGCTCTTCCCCCGCATCAACCTGAGAAATCAGGCCGTACTCTCTGCTACAATTTCGAAGATTCGTGAGCGACCCTAAATTAGCCAAACGGTATTTCGTGTCCGGAATGGTCCAGGGCGTGGGCTTTCGTTATTTCACCCAGGCTGCCGCGGAAAAACTGCGTGTCAGCGGCTTCGTTCGAAACCTTCGCGACGGCCGCGTGGAAGTATTCGCCATGGGTGCCCCGCAGCAGCACGCGGAATTTCGATCCATGCTGGAGCGCGGCCCGCGTTTCTCCAACATCAGCGCGGTTCACGAAGAGGCCGCCGCACCGGATCCGCAGTACGAGGGCGGATTCGTCATCAATCCCAACGCTTGAACGAGACTTGCAAGAGAAATTGTCTGAAGGGGAGACGTTCGAATGAACGATTTGAAGAAGCTGATCCGCGAAGTGCCGGACTACCCGAAGCCGGGCATTCTTTTTTACGACCTCACCACCCTGCTGAAAGATAAGCTCGGTTTTCACATGCTGATTGACCGGCTCTGTGAGCACTACGTCGGCCACACCATTGACGTGGTTGCGGGCATCGAAGCGCGCGGCTTCATTTTCGCTCCCGCTCTCGCCTATCGGCTCAACGCCGGTTTCGTTCCCGTTCGCAAGCCAAAAAAGCTCCCCGCCAAAACCACCAGCATCTCTTACTCTTTGGAATACGGTACGGACTCCCTCGAGATCCACGAAGACGCCATCAAGCCCGGCCAGCGTGTAATCATCTGCGACGACCTGCTCGCCACCGGCGGCACCGCTGCCGCCACCGCCAAGCTCATCCAGCAGCTCGGCGGCACAGTCGAAGGCGGCGCCTTCGCCGTCGAACTCACCTTCCTCAACGGCCGCAAAAAACTAAACGGCCTCGACGTCTTCTCCTTAATTCAATACGACAAGTAGAAATGAGCCACTGAAGATTTTTGGCCGGCGCGCTGGAGAAACTTACTTTCCTCGCGCGCGCGTATTCCGTTGACGTAGCGCTTCGAACAGCACAATGCCAGCAGCCACAGAGACATTGAGAGACTTCACCGGCCCAGTCGTCGGCAACGAAACAACGAAATCGCACCGTTTGCGCGTCAGCTCATGCAGCCCCTGTCCTTCGCTGCCAAGCACAATCCCCACCAGCGAAGTGTAGTCCACTTCGGTGTAACTTTTGTCCCCTTGTTCATCCAGCCCCACGAGCCAATATCCCGCTTCCTTCAACTCCTCCATCGTCCGCACCAGATTCGTCACCTTCGCCACCGGCAGATGCGCCAGCGCCCCCGCTGAAGCCCGCGCCACTGTATCCGTCAGCCCCGCCGCGCGCCGCTCCGGAATCACCACGCCATGTGCCCCCGCCGCCAGCGCCGTTCGAATGATCGCCCCCAGATTGTGCGGATCTTCCACTCCATCCAGCAAAACGATCAGCCCCAACTGGCCGGGGGCAGCGGAATTCGCCAGCGCCAAAATATCTTCCAAGTCTGCCGCCGCTCGCGCCGCCGCCAGCGCCACTACTCCCTGGTGATCTTTCGAATTGGCCAACCGGTCAAGCTGCCCGCGGTCCTCGAATCGCACCGGAACGCCCTGCTTCCGCGCCAGTTGCACAATCTCTTCCACCCGCGTGTCCTGCCGTCCCTTCGCAATCGCAATGCGATCGATCGGCCGCCGCGCCTCCAGCGCTTCCTTCACCGCATGTATTCCCGTCAGTTTGTCCATGAAGTGGTGAGTCTACCGTTCCGCTGCTTTCTTTGTAGGGGCGCAGCATGCTGCGCCCCTAACGCCACGAAATTAATCCAACGACGAGCAAAACTCCAGAATCCTCTCACGAGCGGTTTTTACCGGCACCGCAAACGAAAGCGAAGCCGCCTCATCCAATAACAATATCACCCGGTCCAGTTCCCCCTCCCCCGCCCTTCCCGCCAGCGCCAGCCGGATCGGATGAAACAGTGCCCGCCCCCGCAATTCCATCCCCGCTTACAACGCCGTAACAATTTCCTTGAATCTGTCCGATGTCAGCGCCGCTCCATCCAACACTAGCAGTGCCACCTGCCGCAGCGCCCCCCGCGCCGCGTACCGCGACATCACCACATGGCTTTCCACCCGAGAAATAATTTCCCGCGCATCGTATTGAAAAACCAGCCTCAACAGTGCCGCCAGCCCAGCGCGATCACCAACATGCCCCCCAAGCATCGCAGCCGCCCGTTCACACCAAGCCTGTTGTTCCACCGATGGTTCTGCAGCCAGCCACCCGCACTCGCACAGGATCGCGACCACATCGACCCCCGTGAAAGGATTCGCCGCAGCAACGGATGTCTCAGAATGTTCAGCAGGAAGCATCAAGAGGACCGTAACGGACCGTGGTCCGTTGTACTGGCGGGTCTTCAGACCCATTCTTCGGTTCGCTTTGTCGAGGCGCACCGTTGATTCTTCTAAACTTCGAATGCCGCGTCCCTACCAGTGAGAAGTCAACGTAGCCACCACATGCGCCGCAATCGCTTCCCCGCGCCCTATCGCGTCCACGCCTTCGTTGGTCTTAGCCTTGAGATGAATCTTCTCCACTACGACGCCCAGCGCTTTCGCCAGCGTCTCTCGCATCTTCGGAAAATGCGGCCCCAGCTTCGGCCTTTCCATAATCACCACCGCATCGACATGTTCGATCACAAATAGCTTCTCATCCAAAAGTTTCTTCGCATGCTCC
>Ga0137418_10001196_pt1 | contig 23903 bp, 21 predicted proteins | sample CZODoug3_1_2_16f_FD_122242 | JGI IMG/M metagenome (GOLD analysis project Ga0137418, IMG submission 122242) | Vadose zone soil fungal communities from Angelo Coast Range Reserve, California, USA - CZODoug3_1_2_16fungal (Hybrid Assembly) | ecosystem: Environmental > Terrestrial > Soil > Vadose...
AGCCGAGAAACTTTACCCTGCTGCTCAGATCGAGTGATTTTACCAGACGTTCGAGCTGAGCGCGATAGTCGCCGGTTCCGGCAATCTGCAACGTCGCCTCCGGTACGTTCAGGTCAGCGAAGGCCCGGATGACAATATCCACCCGCTTGTACTTCTTGAGGCGCCCGAGATAGATGAAGAGCGGCACCTCGGACCGCTCGCTCGAGTCGGGGGTCAGGCGCGTTGAGTCGACGCCGTTGTAGATCACACGAATCGATCCACGTGGAATGCCCCGCGCCACGAGGTCGTCGGCCGTGCTCATGCTGACCGCTTCGAAAGGCACCCGCCGATAGAGCATTCCGAGCGGGCGTTCTGAGAGCCACACCGCCGCGGCGAGGGGTGCCGGGGCTTCGCGAAACACTGTCGCGCCGAATAAATGGTGCACGAGCGCAACGAGCTTCCTCACGCCCCAGAGCGGCGTGTAGAGGGGAACCTTGTTCAGATCCTCGATGACGACATCGTAATCGTTGCGGGCGAGATTCTCCGCGTAGTATCCCCGGGCGAGAAAGGGATAAGTATGCCGGGTGCCGATACGGTGAACGTCGATCCCATCCAGATTCGCGCGCGGAGGAGCATTCGTCCACGAGCTGCACAACAGATCAACGGCATGACCGCGGGCGACAATGCGGCTGAAAATCTCCCGGAGGTGAAGCTCGGCACCACCGGCCTGCGGATTCTTGTAATCCTGCCAGTTAAGGACAAGTATCCGCACTAGATCATGCCGGCCTGTCGGGCAAAAGCGTCGAGCACCCCGTTGACGAATTTGGCGCTGGCGGAGGTACCGAACCTCTCCGCTAATCTGACCGCCTCCTGAATTGCAACGCGCGGAGGTGTATCTCCCTTCATCAGCTCAGCGGCGCCGAGGCGAAGGACGGATCGCTCGATCGCACCCAGTCGTTCGAGACGCCAGTTGGTCGTGAGGTCGGCGAGACGCGAGTCGAGCTCGCTGCCCCCGCTTTCGACTTCCCGAACCAGCAGACCAGCCAATCGGCGCTCTTCGGGCGCAACAGCCAGATCGTCCCACACCTGCGTCGCCACTCGATCAAGATTCTTTCCGCCCCGCATGTCGCACGCATACAGCGCCTGAAGCGCCCGCGCACGGGCGCGGGATTCAATCCGCATCGTCGGGGTCCAGACGATTGAGCAGATCGATCATCTCGAGGGTGGCGACGGCGGCGTCCCAGCCCTTGTTGCCATGCGCGCCACCAGCGCGGGCCTCGGCCTGTTCGTCGGTATCGCAGGTGAGGACGCCAAATCCCACCGGCGTCTCCGAGTCGGCGCTCGCGTCCGCAAGTCCGCGTGATGCTTCGCCCGCGATGTAGTCGAAGTGCGCCGTCTCTCCCCGGATTACCGCTCCAACCGCGACGACGCCGTCATAGCGTTCACTGGCGAGGAGCCAGCGGGCGGCAATCGGAAGCTCCCAGGCCCCCGGGACCCACACGACATCGATGTCCTCGAATGCGACACCGTACTTGACGAGTGCCTCCATGGCGCCATCGACGAGTTTTTTTACGATCGGCTCATTGAACCGGCTGGCAAGGACGACAACGCGCCGTCCAACGCCGCTCGGCAGTCCGTGAAACTCGGGCATTTAGGAAGCGAAAAGGTGTCCGAGCTTCGCCCGTTTGGCTTCGAGGTAGCTTGAGTTTTCGTCGTGCGCGATCGAGATGATCGGCACTCGCTCATCAATCGTCAGGCCGTAGCCTTCAAGGCCGACCAGTTTGCGCGGATTATTCGTGATGGGACGGATGGTCTTGAGCCCGAGATCGAGGAGGATCTGCGCGCCGATGCCGTAGTTGCGGAGATCGGGCGCGAACCCGAGCCGCTCGTTCGCTTCGACGGTGTCGACTCCCTGATCCTGGAGCTCGTAGGCTTTGAGCTTGTTGAGTAGGCCGATTCCGCGACCCTCCTGATCGAGGTACACGATCACACCCTTTCCCTCTTTGGCGATCATTTTCATCGCGGTCTCGAGCTGCCAACCGCAATCGCAGCGGAGGGAATGGAAGACATCGCCAGTCAGACATTTCGAGTGCATTCTCACCAGCACGCTGCTGTCCGGTCCGACGTCCCCCAAAACGAGCGCGATATGCTCGTGCTGATCGACGTCGTTGCGGTAGCCCACGACCCGCCAGGCCCCGCTTTCCGTCGGCAGGCGAGCTTCGGCGACGCGATGCACAAGCCGCTCGGTCTGGAGACGATGGGCTACGAGCTGGGCGACCGTGATGAAGGTAAGGCCGTGCTCCTGCGCGAAAAGCTCGAGCTCGGGCCGTCGAGCACTCGAGCCATCCTCGCTGAGAATCTCGCAAACGACTCCGGCCGGCATGAGGCCGGCAAGGCGAGCGAGATCAACCGCCGCCTCGGTGTGCCCCACACGCTGAAGCACTCCTCCCTCGCGCGCACGAAGCGGCGGCACGTGGCCGGGCCGACGGAGATCGGTAGGAACAGTCTTGGGATCGACCGCGACACGAATGGTTTTGGCTCGATCCTGAGCGCTCACCCCCGTCGTAACACCAAAGCGCTCATCCGCATCGATACTGATCGTAAATGCAGTACGGTACTCGTCGGTGTTGACCTCGCTCTGCTGAGCGAGCTCGAGCTGATCGGCGCGTTCCCCTGTAAGCGCGAGACAAATCCACCCGCCCGCCTTGCGGATCATGAAGTTGATCATCTCCGGCGTGACAAGCTCCGCCGCGCAGATGAGATCGCCTTCGTTCTCGCGATCCTCATCGTCGGCGACGATTATCAGCTTGCCGGCCTTGATGTCGGCTATTGCCTGTTCGACAGTTCCGAACTGCATGATTCCTCTAGTGCTCGAGCGAAAAATCGGTCAGTGAATTTAGCGTAGCTGCTTCGCGCAGATAGGGCTCCAGCAGTCGACGCACATGTTTAGCAATCACGTCTGCCTCTACGTTCACCCTGGCGCCCGGCTTCAGGTCGCCCAGTGTCGTATGACGCAAAGTGTACTCGATGAGCGAAAGTTGCAAACCGCCGGGCTTTAGCTCGTTCACCGTGAGGCTGACGCCGTCGACAGCGATCGATCCGTGGAGCACGAAGAGCGGCTCGACCGATGCGGGCAACGAAACATCAACCAGTAGTGCGTCACCAGCGCGGTCGACGGCGGCAACCACGCCAACACAGTCGACGTGGCCCTGCACGATGTGACCGCCAAGCCGGTCACGGGGACGAAGCGCTCGCTCGAGATTGACCCGCGTCCCCTTTTTCCAGTCGCCGATCGTGGTGCGCTCGAGGGTTGTCACGACGGCGGCAGCGTCAAACCAGCCGAGGCCAAACTCGCGCACCGTAAGACAGGCGCCGTTCACGGCGATGCTCTCGCCACTCGTGAGGTCGGTGAACGGAGCGCGAATGCGTAGCTCGCGCCCGGCATCGCTCTGCCGCACGCTCTCAACTTCGCCAACCTGCTCGATCAATCCCGTGAACATTCAACCCTCACGCAGCGCGTACACCGTCATCACATCCTCGCCAAACTCCGTGCGCCGAACGATGGGGAGCCTGGACAGGGACTCTCGAAAGTCCTCCGGCAGTCCATCGAATGGACTGAGCGCATCGGTACCAAGAGTGATCGGTGACTGAAAGATAATCAGTCGGTCTACCAGGTTCTGCCGCAGAAACTCGCGCGCAACCCGGGCACCACCCTCCACGAGCAGGTGCTGCACCTCGAATCCCTGCAGCGCTTCCAGCGCCGCCGGAAGGTCTTCGGCCTCGAAAACGTCGACGCCGGCATTGTGAAGTCTCGCGAGCCGGGTAACGGCAGGATGATGGGCGAAAATCATCGTGGGGATTTCCCTGGCAGTACGGACGACCGTTGATTCGAGTGGCGTTTCGGCATTTCGATCGAACACGACGCGCATGGGTGGCACCCGCGGTCGGATCGAACCCCGAGCCGTCAGTTGCGGATCGTCCGCGCGCACAGTGCCGAGACCGACTGCAATGGCATCGACGTTCGCTCGAAGTCGCTGCACTTCCTTCCGGGACAGCTCGTTGCTGATCCAGCGGCGTTCTCCCGAGGGATCATTCATCTTGCCATCGCTCGAGAGCGCGAGCTTGAGCGTAACCCAGGGCCGTGCGGGGTTCGTGGCGGCAAAAAAGAAAGGAGCGTTGAGCTCGAGGGCGGCGGCTTCTTCGACTGAGAAATCGACTTGAACCCCGTAGTCAGCGAGGTGCCGCGCGCCGCCACCGGCTAGCGCCGTCGGATCAGCCGCGGCGATCACGACACGCTTCACGCGAGCCGCGAGAATGGCCTCGGTGCAGGGCGGCGTCTTGCCGAAATGATTGCACGGCTCGAGGGTGACGTACATCGTCGCTCCCCGCGCGCGGTCCCCCGCGGCCTTCAGCGCGGCCACCTCGGCGTGCGCCTCGCCAAAACGCGCGTGGTACCCCTCCCCGACTACGACACCGTCACGAACGACAACAGCGCCGACCATAGGGTTCGGCGCTGTTTGACCCCACCCTTGCTGGGCGAGGGCGAGCGCGCGACGCATGTACTCCGCGTCGCGCTCGTCGTTAGAACCCGAATCGAGCTCCGACCGATCCGTAGATTCTGGAATCGGCTGCTTGTGTGCCACTGAACGTGTTGTAGGTGTTGATCGTGCCGCCAGATACCTGTCCAATTTCGCCGGTGAGCTTGAAAAGCAGAAGGTTCAGGGACAAATCCGCGAAGACATTCGTGCGGGTTATGTTCTGCGAAAGTGAAACCGGGGTACTGGTGAACGCCGAGGTGGGCGGGACCGCTCGTGCGGCAAGGTGCGCACTGACATCCGTGGACGACTCATACTTGTCCTGACCAATTCCGGCAGCTATGCCGAATAACAACAGTCCCTTGCTGGCGACAACGCGCCACGCGGTTGTCTTGAGACTGAAATTATTGACGTATAGCGAGTCATTGCCGCTGTTGGCCGCAATGTCGACAGTTGGCAGATCGCGGCGTACGTAGCTCACGGAGACGCCCGGGACGAGCAGCGATTCCTGCAGGATTCCGACGCGCGCGCCGTAGCCAAGCTTGAGCGATCCATTGGGAACTTTGACGCTCACTCCGCTGCTGTTGAACTCGGGCAGATATGCCGCGCTCACGAGCAGGTCGATCCCACCGACATTGGTGATCGCGAGCGGAAGGCCTTTGAAGATTCCGATCGCGAGCTCTGCGGTCGGCATCGGAAAGAGCTGACTCTTGGTGTCGTAATTACTCTTCTGCACCCCCGTCACAACGGGCGTGACGTTCTGAACCTGCGGGAGACTCCCCTGCAATGCGTTGACGCGGAAGCCAGCAGAGAAGTGGCCGAGGCCACCGAGGCTTCCGGCCTGCCCGAGCGTCGCGTTGCCGCCCGCGACGGTCGTGGCGAGCTGGGGCGCCAGGTACTGGAAAAGATCTATCGCCTTCTGACACGCGTCCTGTGAGGCGCGCGTCTGATCCGGAACTCCGAAGGCATTCGCCGTCCCCGGCGGGCAGCGCTGCAGGTCCTGAGCACTCGCCGACATAGCCGTGAGCGCAAGGGCCATGAACGAAACGAACAAACGACCTTTCATTATAAGTTCCTCAAGAAAGTATGACTGCGCCGGAACCAGGCTTTAGCGAGCCGATCTTCCAGCCCGCGAGTCCGGCCGCAGCAGCCGCCGACAACACCGATTTCACGTCGGACGGCGCGCAGATGACGACCATTCCTACACCCATATTGAACGTTCGGTACATCTCAGCGGGTTCTACCGACCCCGCTCCCTGCAAAACCCTGAAGACATTCGGGATATCCCAGCTCGACACGTCAATTACTGCGTCCAGCGACGGCGGGAGCGCCCGATCAAGATTCTCCGGCAGCCCGCCACCCGTTATATGCGCCATCGCGTGAACCCGATCGAGAACGGGCTTGAGCGCCGTCAGATACGACCGGTGCTCGGCCAAAAGAACATCCGCGACCGTCCCTCCACCGCCGGGAAACGCATCACCCATTCGCAGCTTCAATCTTTCGGAAATGATCTTTCGCGCGAGCGAGTATCCGTTCGTGTGCAATCCCGAGCTTGGAAGACCAATCAGGACATCGTCGGGCTGCACCGCATGCGACCCCAGAATGCGATTCTCTTCCACATATCCGACGATGAACCCCGCCAAGTCGTAATCCGGAGGCGCGTACAAACCCGGCATTTCGGCGGTTTCCCCGCCTATTAGCGCGCAACCGTTCTCACGACAGCCCGCGGCAACGCCCGCCACGACCGCTTCGGCGACCGCAGGCTCGAGTTTTCCGAACGCAACGTAGTCCAGAAAGAAGAGAGGTATGGCTCCCTGTACCAGAATGTCGTTGACGCAATGGTTGACCAGATCGCGGCCGATTGTACCGTGACGGCCGGCTTCGATAGCCACCTTGATCTTGGTTCCCACCCCATCCGCGCTCGAGACGAGAACAGGCTTGACGAGATTCGGAGGCATTCGGAACATGCCGCCAAAGCCTCCGAAGCCGCCTACGACACCCTTAGTGAAGGTCGATTCGGCTAGCTTCCTGATTCGCTGCTTTGCCGAGTTGGAAGCATCGATGTCGACTCCGGCGCTTCCGTAGCGAAGCGCGTCATCGCTCACGCGGGCAGCTCCTCCTCAAACGCCACGAGGCGCCGCATGTCGCGCATGCGCTGATCGATCTCGGCGCGCGTCACCGTCATCAGGCGCTCGATGGAGAATTTTTCAACGGCGAAGGAGCCCATCACGGATCCGTAAATGACAGCGCGTCGCATGTTGGCATCGCTCAGGTTGCCGGTCGCGGCAAGATAGCCGATGAATCCTCCGGCGAACGCATCGCCAGCGCCCGTGGGATCGAACACGTTCTCGAGCGGAAACGCGGGCGCGAAGAAGATCGACTTCTCGGTGAACATGAACGCACCGTGCTCGCCCTTCTTGATGATGACGTGCCGCGGTCCGCGTGCCATGATCCACTGCGCCGCCTGAACGAGATTCGCTTTCTCCGTCAGTTGGCGTGCTTCAGCGTCGTTTAGCGTCATGAGGTCGACGTGTCCCAGAAGCTTCAAAACGTCGGCGCGCCGGCTTTGGATCCAGAAGTTCATCGTGTCACACGCGACCAGCTTCGGCTTCTCGACCTGCCCCAGGACGTCGAGCTGCAGACGAGGGTCGATGTTGGCGAGGAATAAGTACGGCGACGAGCGAAGCTTTTCCGGAATCTTCGGGCTGAAATGGGAGAAAACGCCCAGGTGCGTCTCCAGCGTCTCGGCCGAGTTGAGATCGTGCCGATAGCGGCCGCGCCAGCGAAAGGATTGCCCCTCGGCGCGTTCCAGACCGCTGAAATCGACGCCACGCTTCTTCAATGGATCGAGCTTCTCAATGGGGTAATCGGACCCGACAACCCCGACGACACTCACCTTCGTCAGATGACTCGCCGATGCGGCAAAGAAAGTCGCCGACCCACCGAGGACATCGTCCGCTTTTCCGAACGGCGTTTCGACTGAATCGAGCGCGACCGAGCCAACGACGAGGACCGACATTCGTACCTATATCGTTTGAGAAGTGATCAGGCTGATAATGGTAACCGCGCGGACAGTCGGGGCAACTACATCCGCTCCGGCGCCGTGATGCCGAGGATTCCCAACCCGTTGCGCAACACGATCTGCGCGCCTCTGGCGAGCGCCAGACGCGCACGCGTCACATCCTCCGCCTGCTCGAGAACGTGATGCTTGTGATACCACAGGTGAGCAAGCCGCGCAGTTTCGAGTAGATATGTCGCGACGCGCTGCGGCTCGAGCGTTTCGGCCGCGGACTCGATCACAGCGGGAAAGTCGAGCAGCGCCTTGATCAGCTCCTGCTCCTCCGGCTCGTTCAGCACGTCAAAGTTCACGTCCTCGGCCGTCACCGACTCCGGGTCAATTTCTCCGACGCGGAAGATCCCGCACATGCGGGCGTGCGCCATCTGAATGTAGTAGACCGGGTTCTCTTCCGACTGTGAGGCCGCGAGATCGACATTGAAGATCAACTGTGAGTCGCTCTTCCGCATGAGAAAGAAGTAGCGGACAGCGTCTCGCCCCACCTCGGTGACGAGATCGCGAACCGTGACGTAGCTGCCCGCCCGCTTGGAGATCTTTACCTCTTCGCCGTGCTTCATCACGGTCACCATCTGGTGCAGCACATACTCCGGATATTTCTCGGACACGCCCATGTCGAGCGCCTGCAAACCGGCGCGAACCCGTGTCACGGTGCTGTGGTGATCGGCCCCCTGCACATCGATTGCACGGCGGAAGCCGCGCTTCCATTTGGTGATGTGATAGGCGACATCAGGCAGGAAGTACGTGTACGTGCCGTCGCTCTTCCGCATCACGCGGTCCTTGTCGTCACCAAAGTCGGTGGTCCGAAGCCAGAGCGCGCCTTCGTGCTCGTAAGTCTTTCCGGACGCGATCAGAAGCCTCACCGTGTCGTCAACCATGCCGTCCGTGTAGAGCGACGATTCGAGGAAGTAGTGGTCGAAGCGCACACCGAACGCCTGCAGGTCGAGATCCTGCTCCTTTCGCAGCTCACGCACCGCAAACTCGCGGACCGACAGCCCTTCCCCGCTGGCGTTGTATCGCTCGGCCAATTCCCGGATGTACTCGCCGTGATAACCACCCTCCGGAACCTGCGACGGCTTTCCGCGGAGCTCATTAATCCGCGCCTCGACGCTCGCGGCAAGGTTGTCGATTTGCACGCCGGCGTCGTTGTAATAGAACTCGCGCGTCACCGTCCAGCCGGTGACTTCGAGCAGAGTCGAGATGGCGTCTCCCAGCGCGGCCTGGCGTCCGTGACCGACGTGCAGCGGTCCAGTGGGATTTGCGGAGACGAATTCGACGTTGACGACGCGCCCCGCACCGACCTTGCTGCTGCCGAAACTCTCGTTGGCTGCGATGATTTCGCGAAGGCCGGACGCGATGCGACCCGCATCGATCCAGAAGTTCATGAAGCCGGGTCCGGCGATGTCTATCTTCGACACTCCCGCGCTTTCCAGGCTCATCGAGTCACGCAAGCGCTCGGCGATCTCACGCGGCCGGGCCTTGAGCGGCTTGGCCAGAACCATGGCGAGATTCGTGGCCCAGTCGCCGTGTGAAGATTCTCGCGGACGCTCCAGTAGCGGATCCACGTCTTCTGGCGCGCCGAGGCCGCGCGCCGCGCGAATCAACTCGGCGCGAATCTGATCGGCAGCAGTCATTCGCTGCTTTTCGCTCTTCCCGGCGCCTTCTTGGCAGCCGACTTCGATGCGGTCGCCGGCTTTGGCTCGTGCGACTTGGATTCAGCACTCGGCTTCGGTTCGGATGATGGCTTCGCATCGGCGCCCGCCTTCGATTCGCCTTTCGCGCCGCCGGACTCCGTCCCCGTATTGCTCGTCGCAGCGCCTTCGCTAGCCTTCACGGGAGGAGTCTGCGATTTCTTGCCGTCCTTGCCGTAGTCGGTGATGTAGAATCCCGATCCCTTGAATACGAGTCCGCCCCCAGCCGACATCTGCCGCTCCGCCTTTTTGCCGCAGGTCGGACATGCGACGTCGCGCGGCGCGCCGCTGATGGAGCGATAAAACTTTTCGAACTCGTGGCCCTCAGGGCAACGAAACTCGTATGTGGGCATGTTGGATCTGGGAGAGAACTGCGCTGCTTTGAAAGCTAGTTTGTCGGGGAGAACGGCTCAAGCGCAGCGAGCGGATTGCGCTAGAGCGGCGGCCTATAGAAACCCCAGTTTGCGGCCAGAGTTTCGGAGATTTCTCCGACAGTCGCGCGCGCGCGCACCGCGTCGATTATGAGCGGCATCAGGTGCGGATGCCCCGACTCCTCTGCCGAGGCTGCTTTCAAAGCAGCCAGAGCCCGTTTGGTGTCAGCCGCGTTTCTCTTTTTTCGCAGCGCCTTCACGCTCTTCACCTGCGCCTTTTCCAGAGCGGAGTAATCGGGAGCGGCCATGGACAGCGGCCCATCTTCGTCTGCGAAGCGATTGACCCCAACTATGACTGTCTCGCCAGCCTCGACGCGCAGCTGGTGCTCGTAGGCACTACGCGCGATCTCTTCCTGAAAGAATCCCGCGGCAATCGCCTTCTCCGAGCCGCCGAGCGCATCGACTTTCAGGATCAGGTCGAGCGCGCGCTCCTCGAGCTGAGTCGTAAGACTTTCAACGTAGTAGCTCCCGGCGAGAGGATCGACCGTGTTCGCGATGCCTGACTCGTAGGCGACAATCTGCTGCGTCCGAAGCGCGAGCCTCGCCGCTTCGGCAGTCGGCAGCGCCAGCGCCTCGTCGTAGCCGTTGGTGTGCAGCGATTGAGTTCCGCCCAGAGTCGCAGCCAGCGACTGCACCGCTACGCGAACGACGTTGTTCAGCGGCTGCTGAGCGGTGAGCGTGACCCCGCCGGTCTGGGTGTGGAAGCGCAGCCGCGCGCTCGACGCTGAGGCGTGGAAGCGACCGCGCATGATGCGCGCATAGAGCCGTCTTGCCGCGCGGAACTTTGCGACTTCCTCGAACAAGTCACTGTGCGCGGCGAAGAAGAATGACAGCCTTGGGGCAAAGGAATCCACAGCGAGTCCCGCTTCGATCGCGCGAGTGACGTACTGGATCGTGTTCGCGAGAGTGAAGGCAAGCTCCTGAACGGCCGTGGCGCCCGCTTCGCGAATATGGTACCCGGAGATCGAGATCGGATTCCAGTTCGGCACTTCATCGGCGCAGAAACGGAATACCTCCGCGATGAGAGCCATGCTCGGCTCGGGCGGATAGATGTAGGTTCCGCGCGCGATGTACTCCTTGAGAATGTCGTTCTGGATCGTGCCGCTGAGCTTATCGCGCGCGATGCCACGCTCTTCCGCAACGACGATGTACATCGCCAGCAGCGTCGCCGCTGTGGCGTTGATCGTCATCGATGTCGACACCTTTTCGAGCGGGATGCCTTTCAGAAGCGCATGCATGTCCTCGACGCTGTCGATTGCCACGCCGGCCCTGCCGACTTCTCCGAGCGCGCGTGGTGAATCGGAGTCGAGTCCCATCTGCGTCGGAAGGTCGAATGCGACGGAGAGTCCCGTTTGTCCGGCATCGAGCAGCATCTTGAACCGCTCATTGGTGCTCGCGGCGCTCCCAAATCCAGCGTACTGTCGCATCGTCCAAAGTCGCCCGCGATACATCGACGGCTGAATGCCGCGAGTGTACGGCCACTCACCCGGATCGCCGAGCGCGGATGGGTAGTCGAGCTCCGCGTCTTCCGGCCGATAAACCGTTTTAACAGGAATGCCGGAGGGAGAGATCTTCTCGCCGGGCTCGTGTTTGCTCACGTGCGCCGGCCGGGGCGCCGGCGGCCGGTCACGCGCCTACCGAACCGGCCGGAGAAAGCGAGCTGGCACTCTTATCGACAGCACCCAGCATCTTGCGCGCGGCATCGACGTCGTTGTTGCTCCCGATGAAGAGTGGAGTGCGCTGATGCAGCTCGGTTGGTTGAATGTCGAGGATGCGCTCATGACCGTCGGTTGCGGCACCGCCCGCCTGCTCGACGATGAAGGCGAGCGGACAGGCTTCGTAGAGGAGACGAAGCTTGCCGCGCTTGTTCCTGCGATTGGCGGGATACGCGAAGAGACCGCCCCCGAGGAGATTTCGATGGAAATCCGCTACCAGCGAGCCGACGTACCGCGTGCTCATCGGCTGCCGATTGCCATCCTGTCCACGGTAGTAGTTCATGAGGTTCTGTACGTTCGGCTCCCACTGGATATGGTAGGAGTCGTTGACGGACAGATAGCGTCCGATGTCGGGCGTCCGGATGTTGGGATGCGAGAGGAGAAACTCACCCAGCGACGGATCGAGCGTAAAGCCATGCGCACCTTGGCCCGTCGTATACACGAGCATCGTGCTCGATCCGTAGATGACGTAGCCCGCCGCCACCTGTCGCCGTCCAGGCTGCAGCATGTCCTCCATTTCGCCGCGGCTGCCGCGAGTGATCTTCCGAACAACCGAGAAGATCGTGCCCACGGGAACATTGACGTCGATGTTCGAAGAGCCGTCGAGCGGATCGAAAAGAAGGCAATACTTTCCGCAGCGAAAGTGGGGAGGGATGTCGATGATTCCCGGCTCTTCCTCGGAAGCCATGGCGCAGAGCCGGCCACCATGATCGACAGCCTTGATGATTATCTCGTTCGCCAGGACGTCGAGCTTCTGTTGTGTCTCGCCCTGAATGTTCTCGAGGTCGGTCGCGCCGAGTATGTCCGCCAGTCCTGCGCTTCGCACCTTGTTGGCGATCATCTTGGCGGCGAGGGCAAGATCGTACAGCAAGCCCGAGAGCTCGCCCGTCGCTTCGGGATGCAGCTTCTCCTGCTCGATGATAAAACGCTCGATCGTTACGACTGATGTCGCAGTGTGCTTGACCACTCAAAGATCCTCGTCACCGGTACCGAGGCGGGACGCGGAGTACCGGCGAGCATCGACTTCGTAGGCGTTACGCGTGTATCCGTAACGTACTGACTGCCACAGATAGCTGACAGGAAAGGCCTTGTGTTGCAAAAATTGGTGGACGTGACGGAGCTCGTGCAAGAGGAGTTCCGGATCGAGCACTGTAGTCGGCGCAACGAATACGGTTTTCCAGAGGGTGATCGCCGCCGCCGTGCTCGTTCCCAGCGCCCAGCCGCCGATGCGAACAGGCAAGCCGCCGCGACGATACGTCGCTTCATTAAGGTCGGGATAACGACGAATCAGCTCCGCGGGGAGCTGGATTCTCTCTCCGATCAACGCCCTGAGGAGTCGTGAGCCAGCTCCCATTTATCTCCCTTCGCTTCAATCTCGATGTGGACTCCATCTGTGCGCACGATAACTGTTCCCGCTTCATCGGTCCGGAGCACCTCAGCTCCCACTCGCGAAAGCGCGTGGAGAACATCGTTGCTGGGGTGCCCGTACATATTGCCTGCGCCCACGGAAATTACCGCTACGTCGGGATGAACTGCGCCCAGGAAAGCATCGCTGCTGCTCGTCGAGCTGCCATGATGGCCAACCTTCAGGACCTGCGCGCGAAGCTCCGACCGATACCGCGCCAGCAACCAGTCCTCCTCAGCGCGCTCCGCATCTCCGACGAGCAGAAAGCGCACCATCCCGTAGCGCACCAACGCGATCGTGCTGGCCAGGTTGGGATCCTTGAGCCCGACGGTCCACGCAGAATCCGGAGCGAGGAAGGAGACGCTTACGCCATCGATAACGATTGAATCGCCAGGATGAACGCGATGCCATTCAATTCCCTGCTTCCTGGCAGCGGCAAGCGAAGCGATATAAGCATCCGATCCACCAGCGAACGCCGCGTCCCAGTACGTGCGAGGCCGCATCGCCGTGAGGACGCTTGCCGCTCCACCGACATGATCGGTATGTGGATGAGACAGCACGAATGCCTCGAGCGAGCCACCTCGTCGAAGAATGTACGGAAGCACAGTCGTGCGCCCGGCGTCGCCGCCGCGCCAGGCGGGACCCGCATCCAGCAGAACCCAATGTCCGCCGTTCGTTCGAATCAGGATCGCGTCGCCCTGGCCCACGTCTAGGAAATGGACCTCGACCCCGTCACTCCTCGAGAAGGAGAGCGCGGGTAATGCCACCATGGTCGTCAACGCCGCCAATCCAATAATGGCCGGACGCGCTGGATAACGACTCGCGCAGGCGATGACCAGAGCGGCCGCCGCGACTGCGGCGAGGAGCGCGGTTATCAGAGTCGTCGTGACGGTCATGGCGGCTCCGGGAGCAGATGCCGCCGCCCACGCAATCCAGTCGAACGCAAAGAGAAGCGGGTGCACCGCCTGCGCCAGGAATCGGGCGAGCGCACCGAGCGGTGAGACCAGAAGCGCGAGAAACAGAATCGGCTGAGCGAGTGTGATGACCGGCGCCGCAACAAGATTTGACAGCGGTGCGATCAAGCTCACCCGACCGAACACCCAGGCGACGAGTGGCGCCGTCACGGCGCAGGCGACGACGGACGTGACCAGCTCCCTGGTGATTTTTCCTTTCCATCCATCCAGTCGGCGAGCGAGGTGTCGTCGCCACAGCGATCCGGCCGCTACGAGCGCGCACATACCCAGCACGCTGAGCTGATAACCAACGTCCATGGCGATTCTCGGCTGGACCAGTGGCACGAAGGCGCCGAGTGCCCACGCCGCCCAGGGCGAGGTGGGCCGCTGAGAGAGTCGCGAGGCCATCGACACGCCCAGCATGCCAGCCGACCTGAGCGCCGGCGGCGGCGCTCCGATGACCGCCACGTAGATGCCGGTTGTAATGAACGCTCCGAGCAACGCGACCCGGCGCGACGTGCGCGCGACTTGAAAGAGAAGCTCGATTGCGGCCGCGATCACGGCAACGTGAAGTCCCGAGATCGAGAGCATGTGAATGAGTCCAGCCGCGGCGTAGCGATCCCGCATCTCGGTTGGGATCTGGCGCTGGTCAGCGATGAGAAGCGCGCGGGCCAGCGGAGCATCGTCCCCGAACGTGCGGTCTATCGAACGGGCGGCGCGCGCCCTGACACGCGTCAGTAAGTCGGATGGAGGCTCACGCTTCTGGCTGTGAGCGGTGGGACGCTCAGGCGGTGGCGTCGTGACGGCCAGAATCGTCGCTGCCGCGAATATAATCGCCAGCGCCGACCGTTCGCCTCGAGCGCCATACCGTGAAGCGACGAATGCAATCGAAGCGGCGGCGACCGCGATCCAGGCAAATCCGGCAAATCCAGCGAGAAGGCCGCCAACGTACGCCAGGTATGCGGCTGTGATGAGTGGCAGCTCGGCTCCACGATGCGGGTGCCCAATGTTAGGCCGCTAGAGCAATGTGGGCGGAATCATTCCGCCGGTCGCGCAATCAAGCGCACTATCAGACCGCGAGCGGTAGAGCAGCGCGCTGTCCCACCACCTGGCCCAGGAAAGTGGAGCCCGTCGTCCCGGTGATCTCGACGGTGAGATATTTCCCGATCAGCGAAACATCGCCAGGAATCATTACGACCTTGGAATCGCGAGTCCGCGACTGCAGGAGCGAACCGCGCCTGGCCGCCTTTTCGACGAGAACTTCGCGACGCTCACCCAGCAGCTTGAGGTTCCGTTCCCGGCTGCCCGCGCGAACGGTTGCGATGAGCCTGGCGAGTCTGTCGCTCGCGACGTCGTCGGAGATGGTATCGGACGCCGGAAAACGAGTCGCCGGCGTTCCTTCTCGAAGAGAGAACTTGAACGTATACGCTTCGTCGAATCCGACTGCTTCCACGGCGCTCAGCGTCTCCTCGAAATCTGCCTCAGTCTCACCCGGAAATCCGACAATCACATCGGTGGTCAGCGAGACATTGGGAATCGCTGCGCGCAACTCCCCTACGCACGCGAGATACTGCTCTCGCGTGTAACGGCGCAGCATGCGCTTGAGAATGCGGGTCGAGCCCGACTGCATCGGAAGGTGGACATGCTCGCAATGCGCTTCGGTTTCAGCCATTGCCCTGATGACGGCTTTGCTGAAATCGTTCGGATGCGGACTCGTGAAGCGCAGCCTTCGCACGCCGGGAACGCCGCCGACAGCGCGCAGAAGATCCGCGAAGTCATGCTGGCCGTCGAAATACGAGTTCACCGTTTGCCCAAGAAGGACAATCTCGGAAATCCCTGAAGTGACGACTGTCTCGGTTTCACGGACAACTTCCGCGAGCTGACGGCTTCTTTCCGGGCCCCGGGTGGTTGGAACAATACAGTACGTGCACTTGTAATCGCATCCGCGCTGCACAGGAATCCACGCCTTCACGCCGTCGAAGCGGCGCGGCGTGAAATCTTCATAGTGTTCCTCCAGATCGAAGTCGGTCGCGGTGGCGCGAACGCCCGCGCGCGCTCCCTCGATCAGCGCGGGCAAGTCGCGGTAGCCATCGGGCCCGATCACGAGGCTTACGTGCCTGGCACGATCCAGCAGCTGCGATCCGAGTCGTTGCGCCATGCAGCCAGTGACGCCGAGCACGGCATCGCGCTTCATCCGGCTCTTCATCTCGCCGATTCGGCCGATCACGCGCTGCTCCGCGTGGTCGCGGATCGCGCAGGTGTTGATCAGGATTACATCCGCTCCGTCCGGCTGCTCTACTGATTCATACCCGCATTCGGCCAGCTTGCCGAGCATGAGCTCGGTGTCGCTGACGTTCATCTGGCAACCGTACGTCTCGATGTAGACGGTGGGACGGGAATCCTGGAGCATACACGTAAAGTTAAGGTGCAAACTGGAACTATGCGCGTCCACTGCGATACTACGCTGCGTCGACTGCGATACTACGCTGCCTCGACTGCGATACTACGCTGCTGCCCGCTGCCCGCTCTTCGCTGCCCGCTGTTCGCTAAATCCGCCGGACAGTTCGATTTGGCAGTTCTGGCACAAAAAGGATGAGGCGCAAACGCTAAGACGGTGCACAAAGAACTGTCCCGTCGTCCTTAGCGGAGAGCGGGGCGCAATCAGCGGGCAGCAGGCAGCAGCGTAGTTCTCGTTCCGCGGAGGTCAGTCCCCGGAAGTTACTCCCGAGTCCGCACACGTCATCGACCGGCTCCGCTCACCGCCGTCGGCGGTGCGGCACTCTGTTGAGCGTCCATGGCCGCGGGATCCACCGGCAGCTCGATGTAGAAGGAGCTACCCTTGCCTTCGGCGCTGTTCACCCAGATTCGTCCCCGGTGTCTCTCGACTACGAGCTTGCAGAAAGTGAGACCGAGTCCCGAGCTGCGCGTGCGTGGAGTTCGTGGCATCTCGACCTGTCCGAATTTCCGGAAAATGACTTCATGGTATTCAGGCGGAATTCCCGGGCCGTTGTCGGTCACGGTAAAAAGAACGCCATGGCCGGCGCGCCGGGCCGCGAGCTCGAGATGAACCGGACTGGAGGAGTGAGTCACGGCGTTCTGGATCAGGTTCGAGAATACGCGCTTGATCAGACCCTTGTCGCCCGTGAAGACGGGAGCGTCGTCGGCCACCGACACCGAGACCGTCGTTTGCTCCTGCTGAAACCGGTGCCCCCATTCATGAACCAGCTCGGCGAGCAGCGCACCGGGAGCCATCGGTGCGAGCGTGAGCGTTATGTTCGTCTCCTCGATCCTCGCGACCTCGAGAATGTCGTCGATGAGGGCGAGCAGATCTTCCGACTTCGACTCGACGTCGCCGATCGCGACCTTCTGTGGAGTCGTGACCTCGCCGAAGTCGCCGTCGGACAGCATCTCCAGGGTCGCCAGGACTGATGTGAGCGGCGTCTTGAGATCGTGCACGATCATCTTCATCAGGTCGTCGCGGACTCGCTCGAGCTCGCGCAGCTTGCGCAGGCTGTCTTCGAGCGCGTCGGTGGCCGCCTTGAGCTTGAGTAGACTCCGCACACGAGCGCCAAGCACGAGACGATTGTGAGGCTTCGTCAGAAAATCGTCGCCGCCCGCTTCGATGCCGCGCACACGGTCGCTCGTATCGTTGAGCGCGGTGACGAAGATGACCGGAATTCGCGCCGTGCGTGGATCGCGCTTGATGCGGCGGCACACCTCGAAGCCCGTCGAGCGATCGTCGACAAGGAGGTCTCCCGCGGGCATCGACACATCGAGAATGCACAGGTCGGGATGCTGCTCGAAAGCGGCAGCAACGGCCGAGGGCCCATCCACCGCGGTGATGGTGTCGTAACCCAGACTGTTCAACTGGTCCAGCAGGAGCTCGACGTTGGCGGGAATGTCGTCAGCGACGAGAATTACTTCGCGCTTGCGGTTGCCCGCGTCCGCCATATTAGGGGGAAACTCTCAGCCCAACGCTGAGAATGAAGCCGCGCTCCTTGATATCCGAGCCGGCGGTTCTGCTGGCGCGCTGGATCGCGACATCGAAGCTCGCGCGGTCGCGCGTAAGCGGCGCCCCAAATCCAGCCGCGAAGCTTTTCTCCGATACTTTCTGGCCGTTGAGCCCGAAAGGTAGTGTCCGGAATCTTGCGCCAGCCCGAACAGTGATGATTCGCTGGAGAATGCGCGGCCCGCTCGCTTCCACACCGGCTCCCGTGTCCCACCCATCGAATGCCTGAATCCCGGAAGAGGAGAGCGAGCTGAGTGAACTCCAGCTATCGTGCGCTGTCCGCGCCGACACGGTAACTCCGGGGATACCGTCGAATGTCACCGAGCCCGAATAATGGTCAGGAAGCCGTCCCCTGCCGATGGCAGTGTCTCCCGATTGAGCGCGCAGATCTCCGCCTTTGCGTCCGGAGAGCGCGAAGCCGATCACACGAGATGGATGCCATTCGACACCGAGCGAGCCGGCGAACCCGGCGTAACTAATGCGGCCGGTTTGCGCCGTGCTGATGAACTCCGCGCTATCAGGGAAAAGCTGCGAGAACGTGATGCGGTTGCTACCGGCGAACACATGCGCCCCAACTCCGATCCGAAACGCCGGGCTAGTCGACCACGCCAACGCCAGTCTCAGATCGTCGATCGCACCAAGCACCTTGTTCCGCTCCGTGAGAGTGGCCGTGTCCGTTGGCGCTCCGACATTTTGCCTCCGCTCGAGATTCGTTACCGAAGAACGATCCAGAAAGGTCGATGAGCTGAGCCCCAGCGTCCACGACTGGCCCATAGGGAGCACACCTTCAATGAGCGGGAAGCGAGCCGTTGTGGTGTTGGCGCTTCCCGATGACGTCGTCACGCGTCGGAACTCCGGGGAATACTGCAAGTAAAGCGCGGCTGACCCGACACCCGCGAGAGAGGCCGGAGACACGGAGCTGAGAGCGTCGAAATCAGCTATGCCTCCACCCGCGCCTTCCGCGCGCGCGCTGAAGCCACCAGCGGGATATCCAAGACCCTGAAGACTGAGGGCGCCCTGGGCCTCGCTGCGCGACGCGAAGGAGATCGTAACGAGTGCGGCTGCGACAAAATACAGGTTGCGCATCAAGGGAGCCCCAAAGGAACTGTTTTAGTGTAACTGATTCTCAGCCGCGGCCGCAGAGCGACCACGTCCTCGGTTGATGAGAAGCGAAGCTCGAGCGGCGAGTTGCCCTCGACAACCGATTTAAGCACGATCGCGCGCGGAAGGGAATCGGGCTGCTGGGTGTGCCAGAGCGTGAAAGCGCGCGCAAGCTCCACGTTCGTAGTGCCCGAGCTTCCCGGTTTCAACTTGAGAGTGTCAACGCTAATGCTTCCGATGATCTGTGCCGCCTTCGCCGGATCCGTAACTGCCTTCCCCGCCAGAACAACCTGCGGCAAAACGAAAACGGTGTCGGTCGGGTCGATCGCGTTGTTCGGCAGCTGATTGAGCAACAGTGTCGCGCGGACAACAGTAGACGAGTCGATGATGCTGGACGGAATGTTGAACAGAATATAGACCCTGTGCGCTGGCAGTCCGCCCACAGCGAGAACGCTGGGCGGCGCGGGCGGCGGACCCTTGGCGATAACCGTGTAGTCCTCGAGATTGATCGCAAGGATCGACTCTCCAACCGGAGTCTTCGAAAGAAGCGTGACCGTCAGGGGCTTCGTTGTAGTGTCCGGTGTCGCCCGGAAGAACATCACCGGCGCGAATCCGCCCTCCGTGGAGATGATGCGCATCTGCGACGATCCTGGTCCGGTCGCACGAAGTCCGATCCGGAGCCGTGCGTTGCCTTGAATCTTGGCGAGGACCGTCGCGTTCGAGATGAAGTATTTCAGCGTGTCCGTCAGCTGGGTCCGCGCAAACGTCTGCGACGAGATGAATCGATCGGGTCGGAAAAGCGCCAGCACTGCCGCGGTAGATGTGTCGTTCGCCGTAGTGTCGACGTCGTACGCCTCGATCGTAACCGGGTCCGTGCCTTTGATCGAGAGCGTATCGAGAGTGAACCGGACATAGGCGCTGTCCACACTGGTGATCGGCCGCGCTGTGTCGCCAACAGGTACGAAGGTCGCCGGCAGCGAGTCGAAGCGGACGACAACGCGGGTATCCAGCGTGTCGCCGCGAAACGCGAGGAGAAGTCCGGGCTCGGTTCCCAGACCGGAGAGCGCCGGAACCGTCGTGTCGATGACCACGGCATCGATCGTGATGTTCTGGACGTCGCCGCCGATTTGCGGGCAGAGCACGGGACAAGTCCCCGAGCTATCGAGATTCTCCGAGCATGACAGTATCGAAACCAACAAAGCCGCGGTCGCGAACATTCGCGGCATGAATGACGAAAGCTTCACTACACTCTTCCACGTGAAGGGTTCAGCACGAAAGCATTGGGAAGCAGCTCGTTGAGTGTCCAGGTTGCTTCCTTTCCTTCGCGCGTGTAACTCGAGATTTTGATGTTCGGGGCGAATTCGTTCAGGACCTGTCTGCACGCGCCGCACGGAGGGGTGGGCTCGCTGTCGTCCGTTACAATGGCGATCTCGTCGAAGTCAGTGAGTCCTCGTGAGACAGCAGAAGCCACCGCAAGGGTTTCCGCGCACATTGCGAGGCCATTCACCGAGTTCTCCACGTTGCACCCTGTGATCACCTCGCCGTTCCGGGCGCGCAGAGCAGCTCCGACGCGGAAGTTCGAATAGGGAGCATAGGCGTTGTCCAGCGCGCGCAGCGCGGCCTCCCGAAGGGAGGCATCCTGCCTCGATCTCCCTTTCATCAGACTACCAGCTCTGACAGAAACGATTTGCCGCGACCCCTGAATGAGAGGCCAAACCATTCCGCAACGGTCGCGCCGAGGTCCGAGAAAGTGTCGCGCTCACCAAGATCGCGCGGTACTACCCTCATGCCTCCAGCGAGCAAAGGCACCCGTTCCCGTGCGTGATCAGTGGAAGGCGTTGTGGGATCATTGCCGTGGTCGGCCGTAATAAACAGCAGATCGTCCTCTTTAAGCCGCGATGTAATGGAAGGCAGTGCCGCGTCGAACTCGCGGAGCGCGCCATAAAACCCCGCAACGTCGTTGCGGTGCCCGTACAATTGGTCGAAATCTACTAGGTTGGCGAAAAGGAACCCACTCTCGGCGGTCGAGAGCCAGTCCTTGATGCGGCGGATGCCCTCCGTGTTCGATGCCGTGTGGTGAGAAGTGAGTGAGCGTCCCGCGAATAGATCATCGACTTTGCCAACACCGGCGCGCGGAATTTCCGCGATCGACATGGCGTCGAGCAGAGTCTCTGACGGCGGTTCGATCGAATAATCGCGACGGTTCGTCGTTCGCCTGAATCCGTTCGTGGTTTTCTCGAACGGACGCGCGATGACGCGCGAAACGTCATAAGGTGGTGTGAGCATCTGGCGCGCGATCTCGCAAGCGCGATAAAGCTCGTCGAGAGAGATGACTTGTTCGTCGGCGGCGATCTGAAAAACGGAATCCGCAGATGTGTAGACAATCCAGCTTCCCGTCGCGCGCTGCTCCTCTCCGTAACGCTCGATGACATCCGTCCCGCTCCCCACCACATTTGCGATCACGTTGCGACCGGTCTCACGCGAAAATCTCTCGATCACCTCGCGCGGGAAGCCAGCAGGAAATGTCGGGAATGGACGGTCGAGATGGACCCCCGCGATCTCCCAGTGCCCGGCGATGCTGTCCTTCCCGGCCGAGGCTGGTCGCATCGTTCCCCACGCCGCGGCAGCGTCACCTCGTCTCCGCATCCCATTGAGGGGGCGAATGTTCCCCAATCCCAGAAGCTCAAGGCGCGGAAGGTCGAGGCCACCGCACGCTCGGGCGACGTTGCCAAGCGTGTCGCTGCCCACATCTCCGTAGCGTGCCGCGTCAGGAGCTTCTCCGATGCCGACACCGTCGAGAATGATGATCGCGGCACGCTTCAACGGCGCGCCTCGGCGTATGTCCGCTCAACTCTGGACCGCAACCCGGTGAGCAGCTCGTACGGAGACATGCCCGCGTCGTCCGCCACGCGCTCGACCGTGAGAACCGTGTCCCCCGCCCTGCCGATCAAGGTGGCGATGTCTCCGACTTCGCATCGAACGGTCGTGACATCGATCATCGTCATATCCATGGTTACTGTGCCCGCTATTGGCGCCAACGTTCCTCCTACAAGCACAGACCCCCGTTCGCTGAGGGACCTTGGGTATCCGTCGGCGTAACCGACAGCAAGCGTCCCAATTCGTGCCGGGCGCTCCACGCGAAGTGTGGCGCCGTAGCTCACGGTGTCACCGGGTTCGAGATTTCGAATCTCGACGATTGGAGCGCGAAGGTTGACCACGGGCTCCGGCTGGATCACGGCACTCCTTCCACTGCTGACGCCGTATAGAAATATTCCCGGACGCACCAGATCCCAGTCGCTCCTGCCCGTCCGTGCAATGGCGGCGCTGTTGGCGGTGTGCAGCAGTCTCGGACGGGATGGAAGTGACGCGACCGCGTCGCGAAACAGCCGCTCCTGCGCCGCTAGCGTTCCATCATCCAGCTCGGCGGAGTGAAAATGCGTGAACGCGCCTTCCGGGGGGTGCATCTCCACCAGGTGCCTGATCTCGGCGACCTGACGCCAGGGAATGCCGGCGCGGCTCATCCCGGTGTCGATCGAGAGATGCCACGCGCCACCACCAGCGCGGCGCCATGCCTCGATCTCCATGGGGAATCCCAGCGTGGGAGTCAGTCGCGCAGCTCGGGCGCGGGTAAGCTCCTGCTCGAGCAGGGGGGTGAAGACAACGACCGGACGTACAACGCCGAGGTCGCGCAGCTCTTCACCCTCCGCGACGGTGGCCACCCCATAACCCCACGGCTCCAGAACATCGAGTGCCCGCAATGCAGCCGCGGCACCCAACCCATAGGCGTCCGCCTTGATCATCGGCAGCAGGGGTACGCCCGCTCGACGGGCGACGGCTGCTCCATTACGCTGCAACGCGCCAAGATCGATCTCGACCCGGGCGCGAGCTAAAGAGTGCTTCATCACCACTTAGTTTAGGTTGGGCGTAGTATACCCGCGACCACTGGTGCCTTCAAGAAATTCGCCCGCGTTTACACATCGTATGAAAAAAACAAGAACGCACTCACTCGACGACACGCTGGAACTTATGCGCGATCTGCGCGCCCGTTGCGAATGGGACGCCGCCCAGACGCATGAGTCGCTTCGCCCCTACCTCATTGAAGAGGCGCACGAGCTCGACGAGGCGATCCGTCTCGAGGACGACGAGCTCGTGCGAGAGGAACTCGGCGATGTGCTGCTGCAAGTGCTCTTTCACTCCGTGATAGCAGAAGAGCGCGGCTCGTTCTCATTCGCCGACGTGGCGGAGGGCCTGATCACCAAGATGAGGGGGAGGCATCCCCACCTTTACGGTGACGCCGCGAAGGAGCCATGGGAGCGAATGAAGTCGAGGCAGCGAAAGAGCATCTCGGAGGGACTTCCCGCCGGACTACCGGCATTGCACCGCGCGCACCGACTTCAGGATCGCGCGGCGGGTTTGGGGTTCGACTGGCCTGATGTCGAGGGGCCAGCAAAGAAAGTCGAGGAGGAGCTGGCGGAAGTTCGCTCGGAGCTCAAGGCATCGCGACCGAAAAAGCCGGGTGCTCCACCGGTGTTCGACGACGATCATGCCGCGGTCGAAGCGGAACTTGGTGACCTGCTGTTCGCGGTGGTCAATCTCTGTCGAAAAGCGGGCGTCCATGCCTCCATCGCCCTCGACAAGGCAAACGCGAAGTTCGAGCGCAGATTTCAGCAGGTGGAAAAAATGGCGGGGGAGAGAGGCATCGACGTTCCGCACGCGGGACTCGAGAAGCTCGACGCGCTGTGGGACGAAGCAAAGCGCGCCGAGCTTACTGCGAGATCACGGGACGGAAAGTGACACGATGGGCCGAACGTCAATCAGCATGACGGAGCTGCATCCGACTAGCTGATCCAGGTGCCAAGGGCAATCGCCCACACGGCGAGGAGAACTCCCGCTGCTGCCATCACTCCAAGGATCGCGCTGAGGACACAAAGCGCCTCGAACAACCGGGCCGTTCTCAGCCAGCCGCGATTCGAGACGCGAGAGCCCGCGCGATCGAGCAACCCCCAGGCCC
>Ga0137418_10001197_pt1 | contig 23881 bp, 18 predicted proteins | sample CZODoug3_1_2_16f_FD_122242 | JGI IMG/M metagenome (GOLD analysis project Ga0137418, IMG submission 122242) | Vadose zone soil fungal communities from Angelo Coast Range Reserve, California, USA - CZODoug3_1_2_16fungal (Hybrid Assembly) | ecosystem: Environmental > Terrestrial > Soil > Vadose...
GCGTCTGGTGCCGCGACTCGACACGCTCACATGGCAGGCCGCGGATTTCGACTCGGTGCTGGCGTGGTCGGCGCAGCGGTTGGCGGCCGACAGCGCCGATCCCTTTGTTCCGGTGCTGCTGGCGTCGAGTCTCACCAAGGCGGGGGTTTCACAACGGGGGGCAGACTCACTCCGCATCCACCGCGCGCGCGACCTTGAACTGGCGATCATCGAGGCGCGACCAGCACTGGTATCAACGGCGTATCTGTACGCCGAGCTGACGATGATGTCGGATTCACAGCAAGCGCGCCTCGCCGACCGCCTCACGCCCACGCTGGCGGGACGAATGGCGCGTGCGCGCCTCGAAGCGCTGCGGCGGAACTGAAACCACCTTATTATCCTTGTTGAACGGCGGTTTCAGGGCAGGGTATACTAGCGAGATCTCCCAGGCGGTGCTGAGTATGCCGACGCGCACTCATCGGTTGATGGCCTTCCTCGCGGCCACGTTCCTCCTCGCCGCTCCCCTCGGCGCGCAGACGGATCCCGGCGCGCGCCTTCGCGGGCTTGCCATGTCCTCCTTCAACGGACAACCGCTGCGCGGCGTGGTGGTCGCCGTGCCGGCCGCCCGCAGGTTCGCCGTCACCGACTCGTCGGGCGCGTTCCTGCTCACCGGCCTCCCCGGGGGCGATCAAAAGATCCGCGTCTCATACGAGGGGCGGGACACTGAGGAGTATGAGTTCACGCTGCGTAGCGGCCGCACGACGAGGATCGCCGTGCTCTTGGACCTCGAGGCGTTGGATCTCGATCCTCTCGTGGTCGAAGCGGACCATCCGGATAGGTGGCGCGATCTGGGCGGATTCTTCGCACGGCGCAACTGGTACCGCGGCTACGCGCGCTTCTTCACCCAAGAAGAGATCGAAGAGTCGCACTCCCAGCGGATCAGCGCACTGCTCGCGGGCGAGCGCATCGTCACGCGGTGCGTGGAGGGGTGTCGTCCCACCCGCTTCAGCCTCGGGCGGCTCTGCGCCGTCCCGATCAGTGTGAACGGCATGCCGGGCCGCGATGAGGACTATGATCGCATCGCCGTCCGCGACGTCAGGGCCGTTGAGATCTATCGCGGCATCACGCCCTACGGGTTGAACATGGGGGGGCGCCTCGCGCCATTCTCCTCGGTGTGGAATCCCAACTCGGACGTGTGGGCGTGCGGCTCAGTCTTCATTTGGACGCGGTAGCACCTACACGTTGAAGCGAAACAGCAGGATGTCGCCGTCCTTGACGACGTAGTCTCGTCCTTCACTCCGCACGAGCCCCTGCTCGCGGGCGACTTTGTACGACGCCGCCTTTACGAACTCGTCGAACCCCACGGTCTCGGCGCGGATGAAGCCACGCTGGAAGTCCGAGTGGATCTCGCCCGCCGCATCGAACGCCGTATCGCCGCGGTGCATCGTCCAGGCGCGCACTTCGTTTTCGCCCACCGTGAAGAAGGTCTGCAGGCCGAGGAGCCGGTAGCCCGCATGGATCAGCCGGTCGAGCCCCGGCTCGCTCACGCCCGCGCTGGCGAGATACTCCTTCCTTTCCTCTCCCCCCAGCTCGCCCAGCTCCGCCTCGAACCTGGCGGAGAAGGGAACGATCTCGGCTTCTTCGTGGTGTGTCTGCACCGCGGCCTTGAGCGCGCCGATGAACGCGCCGCCGCCCGCAGCGAGATCGGCTTCGTTCACGTTGGCGGCGCAGAGGATCGGCTTCGCGGTGAGCAACCCGAGCTGCCGCAGAAACTTGACGGCGTCCTCGCTCTCACCGGCTTCGCGCGCGCCGCGCCCCGCGTTCAGCTCCGTCATCACGCGCTCGAGCACGAGCAGCTCGGCCTGCGCCTCTTTGTCACCGGCGCGCGCGGATTTGCGCGTCTTCTCGAGGCGCCGCTCCACGACCGCGAGGTCGGCGAGGGCCAGTTCGCTGGTGATCACATCGTGGTCGCGGACGGGATCGACCGGGCCCATCACGTGCACCACGTCGGGATCGTCAAAGCAGCGAATCACGTGGATGACCGCGTCGACTTCGCGAATGTGCGACAGGAACTGGTTGCCGAGCCCCTCGCCCTGGGACGCGCCCTTCACCAGTCCCGCGATGTCCACGAACTCGACGACAGCCCCGATCTTTTTCTTCGGCTTGACGATCTGATTGAGCCGCTCGAGCCGCGGATCGGGAACGAGGGCCACGCCGACGTTGGGCTCGACCGTGCAAAACGGATAGTTCTCCGCCGCCGCGGCCTGCGAGGAGGTCAGCGCGTTGAAGAGGGTCGACTTACCGACGTTGGGGAGTCCGACAATGCCGAGTCTCAGCATCGAGCGTTCACGAGCCGCGTACCCATTTCTCGACTTCCTCGATCAGCCTGGGCGTGAGTGCTTCGAGCTGCTCGAGCTCGGGGGACTCGAAGGGCGCGAGCACGTAGTCGGCCCAATCGCCGATGCCTTCGGGCAACGGCCCGACGCCGACCCTAAGCCGCGCGTACTGCTGCGACTGCAGCGAGCCTTCGATACTCTTGAGGCCGTTGTGGCCGCCCGCCGAGCCGTCGGGGCGGAAGCGAAACGTGCCGAGGGGAATCTGGAAGTCGTCGACGAGAATGAGCAAATCACGCGCGGCGTCGAACGCCGGGTCGGCGCGCAGCGACGCCAGCGCCGCGCCACTGCGATTCATGTACGTCGTCGGTTTCAGGACGCGGACCGGAACGCCGGCCACTTCACCGTCCGTCGCCCGCGCGCGCTCGGCGCGCCGAAACGGCGGCAAGCTCCAGTGCGCGGCGAGCGCATCGGCCAGCAAGAAGCCTGCGTTGTGGCGGGTCGCCGCGTATTCCGGGCCAGGATTGCCCAGTCCGACGACTGCGCGCAGGGCTAGTCCTCCTTCTTGCCCTTGGGCTTCTCCTCGGCCTTCGGGGCCTTTCCTTCTTTCCCTTCTTTCGCCTCTGGGGCCGCGCCGCCTTCGCCTTCCTCGCCCTCCTCATCCTCGCGGACCTTCCGAATCAGCTCGGGCTCGGCCACTTCCGCCGCCGCGTCGGCGACCGGCGCCGCCACTTCTTCCGCGCGCGGCGGCACGACCACGACGATCGTGAGATCGGCGCCCGTCAGAATGGTCGCGTTCGCGATCGTCAGGTCACGGACGTGGAGCGAGTCACCGATCTTCAGGGCGGTCACGTCGAGCTCCACGCGATCGGGGATGTGCTCGGGGAGCACTTCGATCTCGACTTCGCGCGTCACCTGGTCGAGCACGCCGCCGCCGTTGCGCACACCGTCGGCCGTGCCGACGAGGTGCACCGGGACCTTGAGCGTGATCTTCTCGCCCGAGTGGATTTCGTAGAAGTCCACATGGATGATGTCGGGGCGGATCGGGTGCCGCTGGATCTCGCGGATCAGCGTGCGGGTCTTCTTGCCGTCGACGGTGAGCTCGATGAGCGTGCTCTCGGGCTCGACCCCGGAGAGCGCCTGCTCGAGCAACAGCGCGTCCACCATCAGCGATTGGGCGGGTCGCCCGTGTCCGTAGATGACCGCGGGGACCTGTTTCGCGAAGCGGGCCTGCCGCGCCGCGCCTTTGCCCGTCTTTTCCCGCGGACTCGCCGCGAGGCTCACCATCTGTGCCATAAGTTCCTCTAGCTCAATTCAATCGAAGAGCGCGCTGACCGACTGGTTCGAATGCTCGTAGCCGATCGCCTTCGCCATCAAGCCGGCGACCGACAGCACCTTCAGTTTTTCCCACTTCCGCTCGTCCGGCAGATGGATCGTGTTCGTCACCGTCACTTCTTCGATCGGCGAGGCCCGCAGCCGCTCGACCGCCGGCCCCGACAGCAGAGCGTGGGTCGCGAATGCGAAGATGCGCCCCGCGCCGAGCCGCTTCAGGGCCGCCGCCGCCTCAGTGATCGTGCCGGCGGTGTCGATCATGTCGTCAGGGATGAGGCAGTCCTTGCCTTCGACTTCCCCCACGACATTCACCACCTCTGCCACGTTCGCCGACGGCCGCCGCTTGTCGATGATCGCAAGCGACGCGTTCAGCCGCTTCGCGAAGCCGCGCGCCATCTTCGCCGATCCGACATCGGGCGCGACCACCACCGGGTCCGCCAGCGCCTTGGTCCGGTAGTGATTCACGAACACCGGCGCCGCGTACAGATGGTCCACCGGGATGTCGAAGAATCCCTGCACCTGGTGCGAATGGAAATCGATCCCCAGCACGCGGTCGGCGCCGGCGTGCGTGATCACATTCGCCATCAACTTGGCGCTGATCGCCACGCGCGGCTGGTCTTTCCGGTCCTGCCGCGCGTATCCGAAGTAGGGGAGCACCGCCGTCACGCGCGCGGCGCTCGCGCGCCGGGCCGCATCGATCAGGAGCAGCAGCTCCAGATAATTCTCCGCCGGCGGATTCGTGGGCTGGATGATGAAGACATCCCGCCCGCGCACGTTCTCGTCGATCTTGACGAAGATCTCGCCGTCGGCGAACCGCCGGATCGTCACCGCACAGAGCGGTTGACCCAAATCGTGAGCCATCTCCTCGGCGAGCGGCCGGTTGGCCGTCCCGGCGAGCAGCAAAAGCTGGCTGCGCGACAGCGTCAGGTCCCCCATCGGAGCCTCGGAAAGTAGCGGGCAACACGCTGGAAGCCAAGGGTGTTATGCTACACGGCGTGAGCCAAGTCCAGAATCGTCTGGCCGACGCACTCGCGGGCCGCTATACGGTCGAACGCGAGCTGGGTCGAGGGGGCATGTCCCTCGTGTATCTGGCCCACGACCCGCGCCTGGGCCGGAAAGTCGCGCTCAAGATCCTGCGACCCGAGTTGGCCGCCACCCTCGGTCCCGAGCGGTTCCTCCGCGAGATCAAGGTGGTGGCGGGGCTCACCCACCCGCACATCCTGCCGCTGCACGACTCCGGGGTGGCGGCCGAGATGCTGTACTACGTCATGCCGTACGTCGAAGGCGAGTCGTTGCGCCACCGGCTGGAGCGCGAGGGTCACCTGCCGCTCGAGGAAGCGCTCGACATCGCGCGCCAAGTCGCCGACGCGCTCGAGTACGCGCACCAGCACGACGTCGTACATCGCGACATCAAGCCAGAAAACATCCTGCTGCAGGCGGGGCAGGCGGTGGTGAGCGACTTCGGCATCGCGCGCGCGATCAGCGAGGCGCGCGGCCGGGTGACGGGCACAGGGACCGTGGTCGGGACGCCCGAGTACATGAGTCCCGAGCAAGCGAGCGGCGGGACCGTCGATGGCCGCACCGACGTGTTCAGTCTCGGGTGTGTGCTGTACGAGATGCTCACGGGCCGGTCGCCGGGGTCTGTTTCGGGCGGCGCGGCGCAGGCCCCCACGATCAGCGCGGTACAGCACGGGATTCCCCTCGAAGTCGAAGCCGCGATCGAAATGGCGATGGCGCAACGCCCGGAGGAGCGGTTCCCGCGGGCCGCCGACTTCGCGCGCGCGCTGCGCGAGCCCGGCATGGCGACCGTGTCGGGCGCCCGGCGCCGGCGCCGCGTCGAGCGTTTATGGAAGCGCGGGGGCTGGGTCGCCGCAGGCGCCTTGGCCGTCGTCGTCGCGTGGCGTGTGCTCGGCGCGGTGGCGGGGACGCGGGAGTCCCATGATCGGCCCGCGCCTGACCCTACGCACATCGCCGTTCTGTACCTGGACGACTTGAGTCCTGACAGCTCCCTGCGGCACATCGCCACTGGCCTCACCGAGGATCTCATCGACCGGTTGAGCGCCGTGAGTGCGTTGTCGGTCACCTCTCCGAACGGTGTGCGACCGTATCGTGGCCGCGCCGTGCCCCCCGACAGCGTGGCGCGGGCCCTCGGAGCGGGCACCATCGTGTCGGGAAGCGTGGCGCGCGCGGGCAATCTCCTTCGAGTGCGGGTCCGCCTGGTGGACGGCCCGTCGGGACAAGTCCTGCATAGCACGCCGATCGACCGTCCCTTTGGCGACCTCTTCGCGTTGCAGGATAGCGTGGCGGTCGACATCGCCGCTTTCCTGCGTCAGCGCATTGGCGAGGCGGTGGTGCTGCGGGAGCGGCGGGCCGGCACGCGCAGCGTGGACGCGTGGGACATCGTGCGGCGGGCCGACGCGCTGCGCGACGACGCGCGTGGGCTGATGCGCGCCGGCGACGACGAAGAGGCAACGCGCGGGCTCATGCGCGCCGATTCGATGTACCGCGAGGCGCAAGTCCTCGATCGCCGTTGGAGCGCTCCACTCGTCGCGCGGGGCCGGATTGCGCAGGCCTTTGGCGAACGGCTCGCGGAGTCGCGGCCGGCTGCCGACGCTCGAGCCGCGGCCGACGCACCGTTGCCGCGCTCACCCCACTTCGGCGATGAATGGCTGCGGGTGGCGCTCAGTGAGGCCGTCAGTGCGCTCCGGCTCCGACCCGACGATCCCGAGGCGTTGGAGCTGCGGGGAGCGGTGCGGTATCGGCGCTGGCTGCAGGGGTACGTGACGCAGGCGGAGAGTTTGACGGCCGCCGAGCGAGACCTCGAGGCCGCCGTGTCGGCGGCCCCCGCGCTGGCGCGCGCGTGGTACCGGTTGAGCGAGTTACTGCGCTTCACGGGCCGGTTCGCCGAGGCGGAGCAGTCGGCGCAGCGGGCGCTCGACGCGGACGCGTTCCTGTTGGAAGCACGGCCGGTGTACGCGACGCTGTACTTCGCGGCCCTGAACCTGGGCCGCTACGACGACGCGCGGGCGCGCTGTGCCGGCGCGCGCGCCCGTTTCCCGAGCGATCTGGAATTCGCGCACTGCGAGCTGCGGATCATCGGCTGGTCGGGGCGGGGGCGCGCCGCGATCGCGCGGGCGCGGCGGCTGATGGACTCCCTCGAAACCGTGCGCCCCGATTCGCGTTCGGGGAGCTTCCCCGCGGACCGCCGGCTCCTCCTCGCGGCCATCTATGCCCGCAGCGGTCTCCCGGACAGCGCCCGCGCCTTGCTCGCCGAAGCGCGCGCGGCCTCCCCGCCGGACACGGGGGCCGCGTGGTTCCTTTCGGCTGAGGCCTACATCCACGTGTTGCTGAGCGAGCGCGCGCCGGCGCTCGGGCTGCTCACGCGAGTGCTCGCCGGCTATCCGCAGCTGCGCGGGTACGTCGCGCACACCCCCTGGTTCGACGCGCTACACGACGATGCCCGATTCGTCGCGCTTGCCGGTCCGCTCTAGTTGCCCTGTTCCCGCGGGTGCGCCCCGTACCGCCGCATGAACTGCTCTCGCTGGCTCGCGGCGTATTCCACGCCATAGACGCGCACGAGGTACGGAATCAGCAGTTTGTCGATCGCTGACATCGTGAAGAAGATGGCTTCGCTGCGATCGGCCGGGAACGTATCGGTCAGTTGGCGGCCATCCCTGAGCCGGACGGTCACGACGACGTTCTCGACTTGGGTCTTCGGCACAATCATCGCGGTCCGCGCCGTGCTGTCCGCCAACGGGCACGACGAGTCGATCTGTTTGCTGCAGCCCTTGCCGAATGTGACGGCCCCAGCGGCGTAGGTGTTATCGGAGGTGTAGGGTCCCTCGACGTAGCACGGGCCGTCTTTGGCTTGAACGGCGGCGGCCGCTTGCTGGGCCTCGGCGGCCGAGGCGAACGCGCCGAGCACCTTGTACGGGTAGTGGCGGCCGCACATCACGATGTAAACGACCCCGCCGCCGCTGTACCCATTCACTGCAGCCGCGAGCTGTTCGAGGTATTGAGCAGTCCGCGGCGGGTTCTGGGCAATGGCCGTGCGAGGCGCGAGCAGCGCGAGAAGCAGTGTGACGGCGAACGCCGTGAGGGGTCTGAAAGCAGGTGGGATGGGGCGCATGTCCGGCTCCGTTGGGGGGTGGTAAGCGTGTCCCCCGCGACTGGGGTCGTCAAGCGCGCAACATCACGCTGCCCTCCGGCGTATCAGCACGGACCCTCTTTGGGAGCTCGTAACATGTTCCGCCTGACAACTATCGCTGCCCTGGCATTTGCCCTCGCCTCGCCCGCCCTCGCCCAGGACCCGGGCGCGGCGGGCGCGCCACGTCGCTTCCCGCCGCCGCCCGACCATTGGATGACGATCGACTCGCTGGCGCAGGCGGTCGGTCTCACGGCAGACCAGAAGCCCAAAGTCGTGCAGCCGTACACGGCGCTGAACGGAGTAATGAAGGACGCCGCCGCGCGCCGTCAGGCGATCCGTCAACAGATGCAGGGCAGCTTCGTCCCGGGGCAGGAGCCGACGCCCGAGATGCGCGCGAGGATGGACAGCGTGCGCGCCGAGATGGATGGGTTTCAGGCTGAAGCGGACCAGTGGCTCGCCGCCATTCGCAATCTGTTGACGCCGGCGCAGCAAGCGAAGTTCGACGCGCTCGCCAAGCCTCAGCTGACGCGGCGCGGTCCGCCGCGGCAGTAGTTATCCTATAGAGTCTCCAACCCGGTTCTTGCGATGATGCGTCGTTTGGTTTTCGCCTTCGTGCTCAGCGCGACGCTGGGCGGTCTCGCCACCGCCCAGCGTACCGCGCCCGCCGCTGCCAGCGATTCACTCCTCACGGTCGACCGCATTTACGCGAGCCCCGAATTCCGCGGCGGCTCGTTCGGGCCGCTCGCCTGGCTCGGTGATGGCGCTGCCTACACGACCCTCGAGCGCAGCACGGAGACGCGGGACGGCCGAGACATCGTCCGCTACGATGCGCAGACCGGCGCGCGGACGATCCTCGTGCCGGCGGCGCGGCTCACGCCCGCGGGCGACACGACACCCCTGGACGTGGAAGAGTATTCGTGGTCCGACGACGGCAACCGGCTGTTGATCTTTACAAACTCCGAGCAAGTGTGGCGCACCAACACGCGCGGGGACTACTGGGTGCTCGACCGCACGACGTGGAGCCTCAAGAAACTGGGCGGCGACGGCCCGGCGTCGACGCTGATGTTCGCCAAGTTTTCCCCGCGCGGCGACCGGGTGGCCTGGGTGCGGTACGGCGAGTACAACCTCTACGTCGAGGATCTCGCCACGGGACGGCTGACGAAACTCACCAGCGACGGCTCGCGCACGACGATCAACGGGACGTTCGACTGGGTGTACGAGGAAGAGCTGGGTTTGCAGGACGGGTGGCGCTGGAGCCCCGACGGGCAGTCGATCGCCTATTGGCAGCTCGATGCGTCCGGGGTGCGCGACTTTTCGCTTTACAACACGACCGACTCGCTGTACGCGCACGACGTCGAGGTCCAGTACCCCAAGGCGGGGCAGACGAATTCTGCGGCGCGCGTCGGTGTCGTGAGCGCCGCGGGAGGGGCGACGCGCTGGATCGCCGTCCCGGGAGACCCGCGCAACAACTACATCGCGCGGATGGAGTGGGCGCCGCCGGTGGAACGCGGTGCGGGGAGCCGGGAGCTGGTCATCCAGCACATGAATCGCCTGCAAAACACGCTGCACGTCATGCTTGCCGATGCACAAACGGGCGCGGTGCGGATGGTCTTCACGGAGCAGGACAGCGCCTGGGTCGAGCAGTTCGACGAGCTGCGCTTCGTGAACGGCGGGCGCGACATCCTGTGGCTCTCGGAGCGCAGCGGCTGGACGCATCTCTATCTGTTCCCGCGGGCGGGGGGCGTGCCGAAGGCGGTGACGAGCGGGAACTATGATGTGCTCGGCGTGTCCGGCGTGGACACGGTCGGTGGCTGGGTCTACTTCGCCGCATCGCCCGACAATCCGACGCAGCGGTACCTGTACCGCGCGAGCTACACGCGTCCGGGGCGGAGCCCGCCTGAGCGCCTGACGCCGGCGTCGCAGGCGGGCATCAACGGGTACAACCCGTCGCCGAGCTTCCGGTTCGCGGTGCACAGCTACTCGCGGTTCGGTGTGCCGCCCACGATGGAGCTCGTCAGTCTCCCCGACCATCGCGCGCTGCGCACGCTCGTGGACAACGCCGCGCTGAAGGCGAAAGTCGCCGCGCTGCGCCTCGGCCCGACGGAATTCACGCAGGTCGACATCGGCAACGGCATCCGCCTCAACGCCTACCTCATCAAGCCGCCGGGGTTCGACCCCTCGAAGCATTACCCGGTGTTCTTCACCGTGTACGGCGGACCCGGCTCGCAGACGGTGCTCGACGGCTGGGGCGGGGCGAACTTCCTGTGGCACGAGATGCTGGCGCAGCGTGGCTACATCGTCGCGAGCGTCGACAACCGGGGCACCGGCGCGCGCGGCCGCGCGTGGCGCAAGATCATCTACGGACAGATGGGCGTGGTCGAGACGAAAGACCAGGCCGCGGCGGCGCGCGCCATCGGGCGACTGCCATACGTGGACTCGACGCGCATCGGCATCTGGGGCTGGAGCTACGGCGGCTTCATGGCGCTCAACACGATCACGCAGGCGCCCGACGTCTACAAGATGGCGATCGCGGTGGCGCCGGTGACGCACTGGAAGTACTACGACACGATCTACACGGAGCGTTACAACGGTCTGCCGCAGGACAACGCCGCGGGCTACGACCGCGGTTCACCGATCACGTATGCCAAGAACCTGCGCGGCAAGCTGCTGATCGTGCACGGCTCGGGGGACGACAACGTGCACTATCAGAACACGGAGGCGATGGTCAACGCGCTGGTCGCGGCGGACAAGCCGTTCCAGCTGATGGTGTATCCGAACCGCACGCACTCGATCTCCGGCGGTCCGACGCGGCAGCATCTGTTCACGCTGCTGACGGAGTTTGTGGAACGGAACCTACCGGCGAACGGGGGAGCGACGGCGGCCCTGCCGTAGCCGACTCTCCTTGACACGCTTCCGCGGGCTCGTATATCCGGCTGTACTCCCTCAAGGCCGGCTGTGGAAGCGTGGGTGGCCGAGCTGCTACAGGGCAGGTTCGACGCCGCGTGGGACCTGTTCCTGGATCGGTACCGGCGTCTCATCTTCGCAGCCATCCGGCACTATGCCCAGGACTACGATGATGTGATGGACATCTTCGCGCGCGCCTGCGAGGCGCTGCGCGAGGATGGCTTGCGGCGGCTCCGCACGTATACCGAGCAGACCGAGCATCGCGCCCGGTTTTCGACGTGGTTGGTCACCGTGGTTCGGCACCTCGCCGTCGACTGGTTCCGACATCGGGACGGCCGGCGCCGTCTCTCCGCCGTCGCCGAGGGCCTCCCGCCCCTGCGCCGCAGCATCTTCGAGCACGTCTTCTTGAATCAGCGCAGCCACGTCGAGGCCTATGAGTTGATCCGGGCCGGCGAGGCGCCCACCCTTTCGTTTCGTGAATTCCTCGCCGAGTTGCGGGCGACGTACCGCGCGGTGACCGAGGGACGCCGCGGTCAGGTGCTGCGCGAGCTGGGACCGGCTGCCGATCCTCCCGAGACCACGTCCGTCGAACCGGCCGGGCTCAGCGCGACCGACGCGGCCGAGCAAGGCCAGGTGATGGAGCGTGCGCTCGGCGTATTGGCACCGGAAGATCGGCTCATCGTGGAGTTGTTCGTCTTGGAGGCGCTCCCCGCCGAAACGGTCGCCAAGGTGCTCGGGCTGGCCAACGCCAAGGCGGTCTACAACCGTGCGTACCGGGCGTTGGCGGTCGTGCGCGAACAACTCGAGCGCGCGGGCGTGCGGCGGGAGGACCTGTGAGCAGTCGCGACCCTCGGGACCGTCTTATGAGGTCTGACGAACTCCCCGAGGAGCTGCTGCGCGTGCTCGACACTCGAGTGCGATCCGATGCCGTAACCGCCGACTGTCCGCTGGACGACGTGATCGCCGCGTTGGCGGACGGGTCGCTGGCGCCCGAGCAACGGAGAACGGTGCTGCCGCACGTCGCCTCGTGCGCCCGTTGCCGTGGAGCGGTCGCGTCGATTGCGAGGGCGCTCGCGGACCCGGCGGTCGCCCGAGAGCTTGCGGCACGCAGTAGCCGCCGCGGCTGGTACAGAATTGCTGTGCCGCTGGCCGCGGCTGCGGTGTTCTTACTCTTGCTCGTGTCGCCGGGGGCGGATGATCAGTCCTCCACGCACCGGGGATCGCTGCCGCCGCCTGCTACCACGCCCATTCCTCGATCACCGGTCGGCGCAGTGGCCAGCGTGGATGACCTCCGCTGGAGTCCGGTCGCCGGAGCAGACCGCTATCGCGTGACCGTCTTCGACGCCACCGGCAACGTGGTCTACGCCGTCGACGTATCGGACACCGCCGTCGCATTCCCTGATTCGATCGTGCTCGTCCCTGACAACGCATACCTCTGGAAGGTGGATGCACGCACCGGGTTTGATCGGTGGACAGCGTCGGAGTTGGCGGAGTTTAAGGTCGCGGGTCCGCGGCGGCGATGATCGCCCTCGGGCTGGGTTGTCTCCTCGCGGTCGTGCAATCGCCTGCTTCTGATTCGCTCCGACTGTTTGCGCTCAGCCTCCCCCAGGCTTCGCTTGTCCTCGAAGTGCGCCAACGGCCGCTGGCGGTGCGGGAGGCGGTCAACGAATCGCTGCGACGCGGAGCGCTCGATGCCGCGGGGAAGATCGCGACGGCGTACGCGCTCGCGTGGCGCGACTCATTCCTCGTGCGTGAGGTCGCTCGGTTCGCGGCCTGGCCGGCGGCGCGGCGATCGACGAAGCTGGCGGTCGACAGCATGCGCCGAGCCGGGATCAAGGCGTTTGGTGCAGACGGCCCACGTGCCGCCGTCGTCCTCTGGCAACGCGCCCTCACGCGCGCCACGGCGAGCGCCGACTCGGCGGGGATCGCCGCACTGCTGGGAAACATCGGGGCAGGGCTGCTCGAAGACGGCCAGCTCGATAGTGCGAGCGGCTACCTCGAACGGGCCCGTGCCCTCGCCGCTGCGATTGGCGACCTGCGCGTCGAGGAGAACGCGGTGGGGGCGCTCGCCGGCGTGCTGGAAGAGCGTGGTGACATCGCGAAGGCGCGTGACTACTACACGCAATCGCTCACGTTGCGAGACCGCATCGGCGACACGCGGGGCACCGCTGCGGACCACAACAATCTCGGTTTGTTGGCACAACGACTGGGCGACCTGGAAGAGGCGCGGCGGCAATTCGACAGCGCGCTCGCGCTCAATCGCCGCGACGGGCGTGACGAGGTCGCCGCGACGAACCTGGTCAACCTCGCCGGTCTCGCCAGTCTCGCCGGAGATTTCGGCCGCGCCGAAGGGCTATACCGCGACGCACTTGCGATCTGGCGGTCTCACGCGTCGTGGGCCGATGCCGCCGTGGCGCTGCACGGGCTCGGCCAACTCGACCTGCGCCGCGGCGACTACCCCGCCGCGCGCATAGCGCTGCGCGACGCGCTCGCGATCTACGCGCGCACCGGACCGGTGGGGGAAGAGTTGGCGGTGCGGCGCGATCTCGCGGGGGCGCTGGCGGCAGTGGGGGATCTGCAAGGCGCGCGGGACGAACTGAGTCGCGCGCAGCGGCGCGCCGATTCAACGCGCGCGGCGCCCACCGCGCGGGCCGGTATCGCCCTGGCTCGGGCGGACCTCGCCGTGCAGTTGAACATGCTGACCGAGGCGCAGCGGTTCTACGCGCGCGCCGAGGCCCTCTATCGCTTGGGCGCGGAACCCGTGGGCGCGGCCGAAGCCCAGGAAGGGCGGGCGTTGCTGTTGCTGGTGCGGGACGACGCAGTCCACGCCCAGCCGTTGCTCGAAACCGTGCTGCGTACCGAGCTGGGGGCGGGAAGCGTGCGCGCCGCCGCGCTGACGCGAGTCACACTCGGGCGAGCGGTTATGGCGCGCGGCGACACGACCGCGGCGCGGAGCCAGCTGGCGCGAGCGGCTGCCGACTTGCAACGCGGCGGCGATCCGGTGGGGGCCGCGGCCGCGCTCGGTGAATGGGCGGCGCTCGAAGCACACGCCGGTGCGCCTATCGCGGCCGATTCGCTGTATCGCGCGGCGCTCGACCGGCTCGGCGACCGCATCGCGCCTGACCTCGCGTGGCAACTGCACGCCGGCTGGGCGAGCGTGCTCCGCGGGCAGGGTGTGACCGACGCGGCCGCGCGTGAATTGCGGAGCGCGCTGACCGAGCTCGAGCGCCCCAGCCGCTCGCTCGTCCTGCCGGAGCGGCGTTCGGCGTTCCTCGCCGACAAATGGGACGCATACGCGCAACTCGCGCTGGTCGAGCGAGAGCGTGGCCGAGTGGGAGCGGCGTTCGACGCGAGCGAGCGGCTGCGGGCGCGGGAAATGCTGGAGCTGCTCGCGCGCGGCCGCATCGCGACCGCACTCGACACATCGCAGGATCTGGTGGAGCGAGAACAGGACCTGCGCCGTCGGATCGGTGAGTTAAGCCACGACCTCGAGAAGACAGACGCGGCAGACGAGACGGTTCGCGGGGCCGAGGTAGCGGTCAACGCCGTCACGACCCGCGAGTCGCTGCTGCGCGCCCAAGAAGCCTATGCCGAGGTCCTCCTCGAAGCACGCGAGCGCGCACCCCGGCTGTCAGCGCTCGTCGCACCCGAGGTCGCTACCTGGCAGAGCGTCGCTCGGCGCCTGACGTCCGAATCGGCATTCATCGAGTACCTCGTGAGCGATTCGGTCACGCTGGCGTTCTTGGTGACCAACGATACGCTCGCCGTGGTTGATCTCGGGACCCGTCGCCAGGACCTGGCGCGTCTGGTCGACTTCGCCCGCGCGACGATCGCGAGACGGGGTGTCAGCGCGACCGATTCACTGTGGCGTGGACCGCTGCGACGTCTCCACGCCGCGCTGATCGCTCCCGTCGAAGCGACGGGATTGCTCACCGGCAAGAGCCGGCTGGTCCTCGTCCCTCACGTTGAGCTGCAGTACCTGCCGTTCGCCGCGCTGATGGATACAGCGGGGCATTTTCTCATCGAGCGCTACGAACTGGGGATGACGCCGTCGGCGTCCGTGTGGATCGCGCTCGGCGATCGACCGGCGGGACCTCCCGGCGCCGGCGTGCTGGCATTCGCGCCGCGGCCGGCGACACTGCCGGGGTCGAGTCAGGAGGTCGCGACGATCCAGCGCCTCGCCGGCGCGGACGCGCAGGTCTTGACGGGCAGCGAGGCGACGGAGTCGGCATTTCGTCGGCTCGCGCCGACCCGACGCGTCCTGCACCTCGCGACCTACGGCGTGCTGAACAAACAGAACCCGTTGTTCTCGTTCGTGAAGCTCGCGCCCGACGGCGCGGAGGATGGGCGGCTCGAAGTGCACGAGGTGTTCGGTCTCCATCTCGCGGCGGATCTCGTCGTCCTGTCGGCGTGCCAGACGGGACTCGGCTCGGGGGCGCTCGCTGATGTGCCCGCGGGGGACGACTGGGTGGGGCTGACCCGGGCGTTCCTGCACGCTGGTGCGCGCCACGTGGTGGCGACGCTTTGGCCCGTGGATGACTGGGCGACGGCGGCGTTGATGGAGCGGTTTTACGGGGGAGGCGACGTCGCGACGGAGCCGGCGAAGGCGCTGGCCGAGGCGCAGCGGGCGCTGCTCAAGACGCCGGCGACGACGCATCCGTTTTACTGGGCGGGGTTTGTGAGCACGGGGGGTGCCCGGTGAGCAACCGCAACGATCGCATCCGTCTCACGGGTGAATCACCGATGCCAACCACCCTGGACTCTCGCACCGTTTCTCGCGGCCTCTCGTGGAGGGCGTGTCTCACCGTCGTCACGGCGATCGCCGTGGCGTGGTCGGGCGGTTGTTCCGACGCTCCCACGGATGTGGGCTGCGATGGATGCCCGCCGCCCGACGTGATCGTATCCGACCCGCTCATCTCCGCGACGAGCGCTGCGCTCACCGCAGGGGCCCCAGGGCGCTCCAGCATATCGGACAATGCGCAGGTGTACGTGTCGTTTCCTCCGGGAATGAGTCCGGATGGCATCACCGCGTTGGTTCGCAATCGTCGGATCGGGGACTCGGTGCTCACCGCCATTGTTGGTGGGGGGTTTGACCCGGTCTCCGTGCGGGCGAGCGTCGGCGACACAGTGGAAGTGCTCGTGGATGGCGTTCTCCAGTTTCAGCGCATGGTCGCAGCCACACGGCGTCCCGTCGTTGTGCGGACCGAGCCACCGCAGCGCAAACGAGACCAACCGCTCAACGCCACCATCATAATTGTCTTCAGCGAGCCCGTCTCAGGCCCGACACTCACCGCTTCGACGGTGAAGTTGGTCGGGAACGGCCGCGGGGTTGCCGGCTCCGTTGAACCACTTCCGGGCGGCGTGCTCGCTGCGTTCACGCCCACCAGGCCGCTTGCGCCGAACACGGATTACCAAATCGTCATAACGACGGGCGTGAGGGACATGGAAGGTTCCGCGCTCGCGACCAAAGTGACCGTTCCATTCACAACAGGGCAGTCGTCGACCGGCGCGCCGGCGTCGATCACACTCTCGCCCGACACCGTGTGGATTGCCGCCGGGTCGACCTACCAGATGACGGCCACAGTGCGCGATGCCGGTGGCACTCAGCTACTCGATCAGCAAGTCACGTGGGCCGTTGATACCTTCGTCGCAGACGTCTCCCCGACCGGGTTGCTCATGACCAGGTTGTCTGGTAACACAGCGGTTACCGCGAACGTGGGGGAGCTCCAGGCGACCGCGTACGTGGGGATCAGACCGGCAGCCGCGGCTTCCGTGACCGTCGCGCCAGTTTTGGGCGCGGTCGCTCAGGGTGACACACTCGTTCTCGCGGCTATCGTGCGCGACTCAGCGAACGCCATCCTCCCCTTCACCACGCTGACCTGGATCACGAGTGCCCCGGGGATCGCCACCGTGGGCTTCTCCGGCTACGGTCCGTCGGGCGAGACGTTTGCGACGGTCACGGGAGGCAACCCCGGAAGCGTCACGATCACCGCAACGATTGGGACAGCGAGTGGGACAGCGGCCATCACCGTGGTTCCAGCAGAGGTAGCGTCGGTGACGATCACGCCTGCATCGGCGACCGTTCTTGCCCCGCAGACAGTGCAGCTCAGCGCGACGTTGCGGAACGCGGACGGGAAGGTCATGGCTGGGCAGCCCCTCGTTTGGACGAGTGCCAATCCGGCCGTGGCCACCGTGAACTCAAGTGGGTTGGTCACTGGAGTCGGCGCAGGCTCAGTCGGCGTGATCGCGATGAGCAGAGGTGTAGGTGATACCGCGCTCATCACCGTCGCGGTTCGAGGCAGTATCACAGTGATCACCACAACCACGGGGGCGGCGGCGGACCTCGATTCCAGCGGCTACGCTTTTGGCATAGACATCGGCGACGCCCCGCCGGGCATACCGATCGGGATGAACGGATCGCTCACCATCGATACGCTGACCCCCGGCGTGCATGTCGTGACGCTGGGACAGATCGCCCTGAATTGTGCGGTGTCCGAGGCCAACCCGCAGGTCGACACCCTCGGGTCAGGGGGCAAGGACACGGTGGCCTTCCATGTCGCGTGTGGGCCGCACGCCGCCATCGTGGTGACCGCGACCACGACAGGCATTGACCGCCCGGCGAGCTACACCGTGGTGATCGATAGCGGGACGGCGAGCGAGGGCCGGGGTTTCGTCTCGGATACTGGCTCTGTGACATTCTCCCCGGTGGCCGTGGGCGCCCACACGATCGAGCTCACCAACGTGACGTTGAACTGCAGCACCAGCGGGCCGCGCGCGCGCGCGGACACCGTCGCGGCTGGCGCCACCGATACGGTGGCCTACCAACTCACTTGTGCCCCGTTGCTCGGACCGAACGAGACCATCGCGTTCGCGAGCAACCGAGACGGTAATAGTGAGGTCTACTTGCGAGATGAGAATGGGCTGACGCGACTCACGGACGACACCGCCTCCGACGATCATCCCACCTGGTCGCCGGACGGCAGCAAGCTTGCCTTCACCAGCAGCCGCAGCGGCGCGGCTCAGATCTATGTGATGAACAGGGACGGGACAGGCATCAGCCGACTCACTAACGATGCGGTGTCGTATGACCCGGCTTGGTCACCCGACGGTACGAAGATCGCGGTCGTTAGTGCTCACACCGGGACGCTTCCACAGATCTACGTGGTGAACGCCGACGGGACTGGGCGCACGCAGCTAACCGACGGCACCACGAACGATTTCTGGCCTGCCTGGTCGCCCGACGGCAACAGGCTGGCCTTCACGAGAGGCCGTCGCGTCGGCAACAGCGTGGTCAGAAACATCTACGTGATGAACGCCGACGGCATTGGAATCACGGGCCTCACCAACGACTCGGCGTCATGGGCGCCTGCATGGTCACCCGACGGCACCAAGCTTGCCTTTAACGACGGACTCGGGATCACCGTGATGAACGTCGACGGTTCGGGCCGCACACAGATCGCCGCTGGCTACAGGTCCTGCGTCAAGTACACTACTCGGACCACCTACTGGAGGTGCAGAGGCAGTTCGTATTCGTACCCTGCATGGTCACCAAGCGGCGACAGGATCGCCTTCAGCTGGTACACGTGGTCGTGCGTCAACGCGTCCACACCCCAGTCCTGCACTCCTCGACCCACCCAGCAGTCCTACGGCATCGGCGTAATGCGGGCAGACGGCACGGGTGGCGCGCAGCTCACCGCGACCGCCACCGGCGTCGAAGGTCCACCAGCCTGGAGGCCTTGATGACACTCCGCCCGCTATTGCTCGCGCCCGCGATCCTCGCCGCCGCTTGCGCCGAGTCGCTGGAGCCTCCTTCGGCGCCGAACCTCAGCGCACAGCAAGCCGCCGCGGCCCAAAGCCACACGAAGGTGTTCCCGAACGTTGACGGCAGCTTTGGCCCCGCTGTGTTGGCCTCCTGTGCCGGAGGGTATGATCTGGTTTTTCAGTTCAAAGGGACCGTCACGATCATCGAAACGATTGATCCATTGGGCAACATTACGAAGCTGCAGAACGTCTGGAACCTCACCGTCGACATTTCCAATTCGGTTACCGGGTACATGGTCTCCGGTCCCAGCTACGGCCCGGACCAGACGACCTTCAACGCCGACGGGACCTCGCGGCTCGTTCAGTACGGCCTGTTGCTCCACCTCAAGCTGCCTGACGGAACGCAGCTGATCGATGCCGGCACCGTCGTGTTCCTCCTCGACGCGAACGGCGGGATCACGCTGGTCGCCCTGCAGGGGCCCCATCCGGATCATGAAGGGTTCCCGGAGCGCCCGGTACTGTGCGGGCTACTGAACCACTGATGCGTGTGGAGAGTTCGAATCCCGTGGTGCACTAGACTCTACGGAGGTGCTGAATGCGTTCGTTATTCCTAACTCTGCTCCCGCTGTTGTTGGTCGCCTGCGAACGGCAGCCCGTCGCGCCGAAGCGGGCCCTCGGCCCGCAGTTCGAGGCCACCCGCAGTGAGGTCTCGCACACAATCGATTTCGTCGACGATCCCGCTGACTGCTCCGCCAACCCCAGGATTGGCGAGATCGTCCTCTTCACCGGGCGCCTCACGTACGTCGCAAACACGACCACAGCCAGCTCCGGGAACGTGAACATGACGGTGTTCTTCACCTACGATCCCGCGGTCCACATGGTCGGCCAGACGTCCGGGACCGTGTGGATGATCGACGCGGCGCGTACGCACCCCTTCTATCATGACAACCTCCACGGCGCCGGTGAGTCGATTGAGGGACCCACCAACGAGTACTACACGAACGCCAACGGCGCCCGGCTGAACCTCCGAAACAACGTGCATCTGACGGTGACCGGGCAGGGCACGGTCGCGGTGGACAGGCCCCTCGTGTGGGAATGCATCGGCGGCTAAGGGAGCGCGGTGAGCACGCACAGGTCGTCCCTATCGCGGGTGGCGGTCGCTCTTGCCTCGGCCGCGCTCGTCGCGGGCTGCCTGAGTCAGCCCCTCGCGCCCACCCACCCACCAGACCAGATCGCATTCACCAGCTATCTCAATGGGTGGGAGATCCTGGTGATGAACGTAGACAGCTCCATGTGGGACGCCCGCAACCTCACCAGGAATCCGGCGGATGATCTTTTCCCCGCTTGGTCGCCGGATGGGTCGAGGATCGCTTTCCTGAGCTCACGCGGCGGCACCCGGGGGAACCTCTACGTGATGAACGCGGACGGATCGGGCGTGAGCCGCCTCACGACCGACAGCGTCTTTGCCTCCTCCCGTTATTCCTGGTCGCCTGATGGCTCGAGGCTCGCGTTTGCGGGTGGGCAAACCAACGGGCACATCTTTGTCGTCAGCGCCGACGGCTCCGGTCTGACCCGCCTGACGAGTGATTCAGCTGCGGATGGCTCCCCCGCCTGGTCGCCCGATGGGATGAAGATCGCGTTTGCGCGGGCGGACGGAAACGACTCCAGGATCTACGTGGTGAATGCGGATGGCTCGGCGGTAATTCGTCTGACGAGCACGAGCGCCGCGGACTACGATCCGAACTGGTCCGCCAGTGGTTCGAAGTTGGCCTTCACGAGATACTGGCCGTCTGACACCGCGAACTCCGGCGTGCATGTGATGAACGCGGACGGGTTAGGGCTTCACAGGATCAGCCAAGGCCATTCGCCACGATGGTCTCCCGATGGCACGAGGATTCTTTTCCAAGCCATCGGACTCTGGGTGGCTGACGCGGACGGCTTGAAGAACCACCGGGTCGCAGACAGCTATGACACCTTCCAACCCGCGAGTTGGTCCGCTGATGGTTCGAGGATCGTCTGGATGAATCTCGGCAAGATCTTCGTGACGAACGCGGATGGGTCCGGGACCAAGGACCTGACCAACGACTACCCCCTGCCTACTGAAACACCTGTCTGGAGACCGAGGGGACCGTGACGCATGCCTAGCCTTTGCGCCGGCGCCGTTTCGCGGTCTTCGCCAGCTTCCAGAACCGCGCCTCCTTAATGATGGTGATCCGGTGCCCCAACGCCGCGAGGCGCCGGATCTCCATCAGCTTGGTGCCCGCATCTTTCCCGGCGATCTGTAAGGGGTTGGGCCGGCCGCGGACGAGCACGTCGGTCGTCCGTCCCGGTTTTGATTGAATGATCGCGCCGGCCTTCCGCGCCGCGGCGATCGCCTCGCTGCGCGGACGCTTCAGAAATCCCGTGATCGACAGCCGCTTGCCCGCGAGACTCGCGACGCGACCCACCTTCAAGTCCTTGGGACGGTGCCGCAGGGCCGTAATGAGCTCCCCGGCCGCTTCGTAGCGCCGGCCGCGACTCCCCAGGCAGCGATGAATGACCTCTTTCAAATGGTCGCTGCAGGGCAGGTTGCGAACATCCTTGCTGCGCATCGGGCTCGTGATATCGCCGCGCAGCAGCATCGCGGCGAGCTGGCCGACCTGATAGATGTCGTCGCGCTGTTGCCACCGCCGGAACCATCCCCACGCGATCTCGGTCGGCGCGTTGAGGGGATTGAAGACATCGGCCGTCACGCCCTGGCGATTGCGCTGGTGCTTGGCGATGCCGAAGTCGCCCAGCTTCAGTTGCTCGTTCTCACATACGAACACGTTGAAGGGCGTCAGGTCGCGGTGCAGCGCCTGTCCGCGGTGCAGCGTATCGAGCGCCCCCAGGATCCCCGCGATCTCACGGCGCACGACGCGCTCGGGTTGCGGCCCAGTTCGCTTGAGCCAGGCGCCCACGTCGCCATGCTCGGCGTACTCCATGACGATGCAGTAGCGCATCTCCTCGCCGGCGCGCTCGGCGAACCGGTCGTAGATGCGGAGCGCGCGCGGTTCGCGTTCGAGTAGCTCGGCGAAATACGCCTCGCGCAGCCACGGGGTGAGACGCTGGCTGATCTTGATGCAGACCTGCGCGGGGAGGCCGCCAGCGGGCGACGGGGTCGCGAGGTAGACCTCGCCGAAGCCGCCCTTGCCGATGAGGCGGTCGAGGCGATAGGTGCGGCCGGTTTCGGAGCTCGTCGCGACGCGCTTTTCCATGGGCACTAATTGGCCCCCTAGGATTCGAACCTAGATTGACGGATCCAAAGTCCGCTGTCCTGCCATTGGACGAGGGGCCAGAGTCTTGGCGCCTTGCAAGTTAATGACGGGCAGCGCTCAACGCAGTAGCTTTGCGACGTGACCCCCGCCAGCCACCGCTACCCCGAGAGCCCCGTCTTCTACCGGAAGCTCGGGCACGAGTATCCCAAGATCGTGCGGGGCGAAGGCTGCTGGCTGATCGACGAGCGCGGCAAACGCTACCTCGATGCCGTCGGCGGCGCGTATGTCGCCAACCTGGGGCATTCGAATCCCGAGATCGCCGACGCGATGGCCCGTCAGGCGCGCCAGTTCGGCTACCTCTCGGGCACGATGTTCACGCACGACCCCGTCGAAGAGCTGGCTCGAGAGTTGGCCGACACCCTGCCCGGCGCTCTCTCCAAGCTCTACTTCCTGTCGAGCGGATCGGAAGCCGTCGAGGCGGCATTGAAACTGGCGCGGCAGTACTGGGTGGAGCGGGGACGGCCATCCAAGCAGCGGATCATCGCCCTGGCGCCAGGCTATCACGGGAGCACGCTGCTAGCGCTGTCGGTGTCGGCGCGCGAGGCGTACAAGGCCATGTTCCGGCCCTGGCTCGTCGACGTCCACCGCATCCCGGCGCCCTACGCCTATCGCTGCGAATGCGGCGGCGAGAGCGCCAGCTGCCCCGTCTGCAGTGGCAACGTGCTCGAAGCAGCGATCCGGCAGCTCGGCGCCGATCAGGTCGCCGCGTTCATCGCCGAGCCGGTTGGGGGATCGTCGACGGGCGGGTCGACGCCGCGTCCGGAGTACTTCGCCCGAGTCCGCGAGATCTGCGACCAGCACGACATCCTGTTCATCGCCGATGAGATCCTGTGCGGCGCGGGCCGGATGGGGACTTGGTGGGCGATCGAGCCCTATGGCGTGGTGCCCGACATCATGACCATGGGCAAGGGCATCTCGGGAGGGTACGCGGCGCTCTCCGCGGTCGCGGCGCCCGAGCGCATCGTCGACGTGATCGCCCAAGGCTCCGGCAACTTCATGCACGCGCAGACCTTTTCGCATCATCCCGTCGCGTGCGCGGCGGGAGTTGCCGCTATGCACGAGCTCAAGGCCAAGGGCTTGGTGGAGCGCTGCGCCCGCATGGGACGCGTGCTGCACGAACGCCTCGCGCCCCTCGCCCAATTGCCGCACGTGGGTGACGTGCGTGGTCGCGGCCTCCTCGCCGGGATCGAGTTCGTCGAGGACAAGGCGAGTCGGGCGCCATTCCCGCGCGCCGCTCGATTTGCCGAGTCATTCGCCGAGGCCGCGCTCGAGGCGGGACTTACGGTGTGGCCCAACGTCGGCCACGCCGACGGCACGAGTGGCGACCTCGCGATGATCGCGCCGCCGTTCATCATTACGGACGACGAGATCGGTGAGATCGTGAGCCGGTTCACGTCGGCGCTCGAAAGGACTGTAGCGATGCTCAAGGTTCGAGTATGACGGCCGCCCGCGATTACCCGCGCATCGTGACGCCGCCGCCGGGTCCGAAGGCCCGCGTCATCGTCGAGAAGCAGAATACCTGGGCTTCGACTTCGTATCCCAAGGAGTATCCCCTCGCGATCGCGCGCGGCGAGCGGGCGGTGGTCGAGGACGTCGACGGGAATCGCTTCCTCGACTTCATGGCCGGCATCGCCGTCGCCTCGACGGGGTACGGCCATCCCAAGGTCGTGAAAGCGGTCCAGGAAGCGGCCGGCAAGTTCCTGCACATCTGCGGCAGCGACTTTTACTACGAGAGCTTCGCCAACTTGTGTGAGCGGCTCGCGAAGCTGGCCCCGGGTTCCAGCAAGAAGCGCGTGTTTCTTTCGAACTCCGGCACGGAGGCCGTCGAAGGCGCCATCAAGCTGGCGCGGCACTCGACGGGCCGGCCCGCGATCATCGGATTCCTGGGCGCCTTCCACGGACGCAGCTACGGCGGCCTGAGTCTCACGGCGAGTAAGGCCGTACAGCGCTCCGGCTTCGCGCCGTTCCTGCCTGAGATACATCACGTCCCGTACGGTTACCGCTATCGCTGCGAGTACTGCCGCGGCGAAGACGCCTGCACGATGCGCTGCGTGTCGTGGATCGAGCAGGAGCTGTTCATCAAGAAAGTCCCGCCCGACAGCGTGGCCGCAATCTTCGTCGAGCCGATC
>Ga0137418_10001198_pt1 | contig 23876 bp, 20 predicted proteins | sample CZODoug3_1_2_16f_FD_122242 | JGI IMG/M metagenome (GOLD analysis project Ga0137418, IMG submission 122242) | Vadose zone soil fungal communities from Angelo Coast Range Reserve, California, USA - CZODoug3_1_2_16fungal (Hybrid Assembly) | ecosystem: Environmental > Terrestrial > Soil > Vadose...
GCGCTCGAGCGGCGAGTCGGGAACACGGTCGAGCACGAACGCGCGGTAGCGTTGCGCGAGATCGGCCGAATCGCGGAATTCCGCCTGGCCGAGTTGGTGGATGAGCCGCTGGGGCCCCGGATCCTGGCCATGGCGGAGGAGCTGGCGCGCCTCAGCGACCGAGCGGACGGTCTGACCTGCTCGTATCTGACCCCGGCGCACCGTGCGACGGCAGCACTGCTGCGCGAGTGGATGGTGGATGCGGGACTCGAGGTTGAAGTCGATGCGGTCGGTAACGTCATCGGTCGCTGGCGTGACGCGGCCGCGAGCGCCCGCACTCTGGTGACGGGCTCTCATTACGACACCGTTATCGATGCCGGGAAGTTCGACGGACGCCTGGGGGTTCTGCTGCCGATAGCGGTGGTTGCGCGGCTGCGTGGCGCGGGCGTGCGACTCCCGTACACGTTAACGATTGTTGCCTTTGCCGAAGAGGAAGGGGTCCGCTTCAAGTCGACATTTCTGGGAAGTCGCGCGCTAGCAGGCCGATTCGATCCGGCCGTGCTTGACAGCGTCGATGCGGACGGAATCACGATGCGGCAGGCCATGGTTGCGGCCGGATTGGATCCGGCGGCGATTCCCAAGGCGGGTCTCGACCCGCGGACGCTGCTGGGTTTTGCAGAAGTGCACATCGAGCAGGGACCAGTGCTGCTCAATGAAGCGGTGCCGCTGGGCATCGTGACGTCGATCGCCGGCAGCACACGCTGCTTCGTGTCGATTACGGGGTTGGCGGGGCACGCGGGAACCGTGCCGATGCATCTGCGCCACGACGCCGCCGCGGCAGCTGCCGAAGTCGTACTTGCCATCGAGAAGCGCTGCGGAGACACGCCCGGGCTGGTAGGCACGGTCGGACAGTTGCAGGTCCCGATGGGTGCGGTGAATGTGATTCCCGGCCGCTGCGAGCTGAGCGTCGATATCCGCGCCGATAACGATGCGGTGCGGGACGCGGCGTTCGCCAGCGTCGTGGCGGAATCCGCACGCATCGCCGCCCGCCGGCAAGTCGAGATTCAATGGCGCAAAGTGCTGGAGGTCGCTTGCGTACCCTGTGCACCCAAGATGCAACAGCTATGGGCCGACAGCATTGGGCGCACCACCGGTAACGCCGAGGTGCGACGTCTCCCGAGCGGAGCCGGCCACGACGCGATGGTCATGGGGCAAATCACCGCAATGGGCATGCTGTTCGTGCGCTGCGGCAACGGCGGCATCAGCCACCATCCGTCCGAAACCCTTAGCGCGGAGGACGCCGATGTCGCGGCTCACGCCTTCCAGGACTTTCTGTTGAACTTCCCGGTATCACCTTGAGCGCATCGAAATGACTCACGACAGACTTCCGCCCGGAAGGTCGGCTCTCGAGACGGCGGTCGCCAAGATTGTCGACGACAGCTTCGCTGCCGAGTGCGACTTTCTGGCCGCGCTGGTCAAAATCCCGACGGACAATCCTCCCGGTGATTGTGCGGCGCATGCTGAGCGGGCCCGAGCCCTGCTGGAAGCGTTGGGATTCACAGTTGAAGCCCATGCGGTGCCGGTCGATTCCGTCCGGGCAGCCGGCATGATTTCGGCTACCAATCTCATCGTTCGGCAGCGCTTCGGCAAGGACGGGCCGTGCATTGCACTCAATGCGCACGGCGATGTGGTACCGCCCGGTCTGGGATGGACGCGGGATCCGTACGGCGCGGATGTAGTAGACGACCCGGCGCACGGACCAACCATGTACGGCCGTGGAGTTGCCGTGAGCAAGTCCGACTTCGCGACCTACGCATACGCGCTCCGCGCGTTGCAGGAGCTCGCCGGACGTGGGCGAGCGCTCAACGGCAGCGTCGAGCTGCATTTCACCTACGATGAAGAGGTCGGAGGGGATATCGGGCCGCGCTGGCTGCTCACCCAGGGCCTGAGTCGCCCCGACTATGCGATTTGCGCGGGATTTTCGTACGCGGTGACTACGGCGCACAACGGTTGTCTGCACCTGGAAGTCACGGTCCGCGGGCGCCAGGGCCATGCGGCAATGCCCGAGTCTGGGGTTGATGCGCTGGCAGCCGCAACCGGTATTTTGAAAAGCATCTACGACTCCCGCGAGGCCCTGAGGGAACGCCGCTCTAACGTTCCGGGCATTACGCATCCGACGGTCAACGTAGGGCTCATAGAGGGTGGTATCAATACCAACGTCGTGCCCGATCGCGTGAGCTTTCGCGTCGACCGGCGCATTATCCCGGAGGAGAGCCCGGAAGACGCCGAAGCAGAGCTGCGCAGGACCGTTGAGCGCGCGGCGGCTGCTTTCAGCGGCATTCGCGTGGAGATGCGCCGCATTCTTCTGGCACTCCCCCTGGTCCACGTACCCGGCGCCGAACGGCTGACAAACGCACTGCGCCGCCATGGGGAGACGTTCTTCGGCGTACCCATTGCGGAGCACGGCGTGCCGCTTTATACGGATGCCCGCCACTATGCCGCTGCCGGAATCCCCACCGTGCTCTACGGCGCGGGACCGCACACGCTGGCCGAGGCACACGGTCACGCCGCGGATGAGTGCCTGCGTTTGAACGACCTGCGCCGGGCGACCGCAACGGTTGCGTGCGCACTCGCGGACACTTTCGCATGAAGTTGATCCGCTCGTGCACGCCACGCCTGCACCTAACGGAAGTGGGAAATTTGCCGGCTGAGAGACTTGAACTCCCGACCAACGGTTTGATAAACCGATTGCGGCTGAGGGATCCGAATTCCGCGCGCGACGTGCCTGTTTTCTAGCGTTTCACGCGGCACGACTCGGCAGTTGCCCCCGTAGTTGCCCCCGCGATTGCTCCTTGCGCGTCATCAATGTACGTCTGCGCTCCGTCACTAGACGCGAATCTTAGAACGTCTGGCAACCGCCACTAGCTGGTAGAGCCGCCCTCATCATCCCTCGCGCGCGCACGCGACGCCAGCGCCGCGCCAGGCGCTGGTTACTGGCGCCGCCTGCCACCGTCCCACTGTGACCCCACACACAACTACTGTGACCCCACACTCGATCCAACGTGACCACACCCTTGGATCCTACGTGACCCCATACTGGATCAATCACAACCACTGATGTAGATGCAGTGCTTACTGATCCGTAACGAGCTCTGCTTTACTACTGGGATCTCCTAGTGGTAGCTGCTGTGGAGTGTGTATACGGCCCGTTGAGCCTAGTTCGCTGACTCAGTAAAGGCGAGGCCGATCCGGCCTGCCGGCCCCAGGGGCGCCGCCCACGGCCGCGCAGTTGGGAGTAAAGATTCGCGCAGACCTGCAAAGGCTGCGGTCAATCATTTCGCAGCGCGGCTTTTCCGGGCTCTTGCAGTTCGTGCGGGAGAAGGGGGCGGTGGGGTTGCCGGCTGTTGCTGGCGCTTTTTTGTTTGAGCCATCAGCTCGCGGAGAACACTAGGTGGAGTGCCGAAGCCGCCCGAGGCCTGGAGGCCCTTGAACGTCTTCCAGCCCGGGAGCTTTGGCCAGTCGGGACGCTTCTTCATGGCCGAATCGTACCACGGGGGTCTCCGATAGACCGCTGGGCCTAAGCCCAGCCCTCCGACAGCACTTCCGCCTGTTCCAGGACGAGCTGCGTAGCCTTCTCCTGCTTGTCGGGCGGATAACCGTACTTCCGAAGGATTCGTTTCACGATGACCCTGAGGTGCGCCCTGTGACATTGCGCTTCACGGTCTCCACCAGTTCACGAGCGATTTTGACCAGTGTCGGCTCACCGAGGACCTTGACGGCACTGTCATCGACCTCCAGCGCCTCACAGAACGCGAGCTCATCCTCACCAGACTGGCGCGGCGAAACATCCCAAATTTGTCAGAAAAGACGCTCGATCGACGGGCCCCACCGTGCTTCTATGCGCTCCATAGCGCAGCCATGTCGCCTAGTATGCCGTGGAGCGGAAGGCGTGGGGAGCCAAGCGCGCCTGCCCACCACGCAGTCTTTCCATTTGACCTCCAGCGGCGATACGCTCAACGGACGGGGTCGTAAGGACTCTATGAGGGATAGGCTGCAGGTGGATCCACTTTTTACCGTCACAGCCAATGGTTACCGCGACCAGCTTGATCGCGTCTGGCGGTTCCTAGAACGCGTCGAAGCTCCAGGCCCACGATCAGATGTCTACTATCAAGACGATGTGTGGGCGTTCTTTCAGAACTGCTGGCATCTTAAGGACTGGCTTCTGAATGATCCCCGCATGAGCCCGACAGTACGGGCCCAGATCAAAGTAGCGGTCGGCGAGTCCAGCTGTCTCATGATCTGTTCGGACATTACGAACGGAACAAAGCACTATCTGCTTCAGGATCCCCGGGTCGGCGCGCGCCATTCCCATACGGATAGCCGAATCGCGCCAGGCGAAGAAACCATTGTGGACTGTTTCATCGAGTTGCAAGACGGCACGCGTCTCTCAGCCAGGAAGATTGCGCGTGAATGCCTGGCAGAGTGGGAGCGCATTCTAAAGCAACTCAACCTCCCCACGGACCGCTTGAGTTAGCGTCTTTCTGCTCGCGGGGCGGCGTTTACCCGGGTCGGTCCGCATTTTGAATGCGCTCGCCGCCTCCGCCGCATTTAGCGACTCTACGAGTCACAAATCGCTCCGGAAGTCTGACAGGACCTATAATGTTCCCAGGTAAGTCGGTTTCGGCGTTTCATCGGCCCGTCCGAGCCGACGGGATGGAGCAAATCGGACACCATGAATACAAAACGCAGACGCATGAAGCCCTCTGTTGCCGATCCCAATGCGGTCGAGAGATTTATCGATCGTTATGAGGCGCAGTTAACCAGCGAAAAATTCCGCTCCAAGAGCGAGAGGACGCGATTTCGTCTCAAGATTGCCGCAGTCAGACTGCTGGAGAAGACTGGGTTCCAAGACCTGAGAGTCTCGGATATAGCGGCCACAGCGAAGCTCGCGCTCGGTACTTTCTACGTCTATTTCACCGACAAGAGCGCGATCGCGACCGAGGTGATGATTGATTTCGGGGACGACCTTTATCAGCGTGCCCGGCTCATTGCGCATGGCCGCCACGATTTCGAAGCCATTCTCCTGACCAATCGCTTTTTCGTCGTGAACTATCAGCACAATGCCGGCCTCGTGCGCTGCCTGTTTCAGCTCAATGACCTGCTTCCCGAGTTCAGCGCGCGTTGGCTCGAACGCCGGCAGCATTGGATAGAAGGTATCGCTCGCTCAATTGCAAAGCGCTCCGGAAATGCGCGCGCTCCCGTCGATGTGTTCCTGCCTGTTGCGTACGCACTCGAAGGTTTGATTGTTCATTATCTCTATGAGCTTTTCATACGGAAGAATTCGTTTTTGCGCAAATTGGAGGAAGAGCCGGACGAAATTGCCGAAATGCTCTCAGTGCTCTGGTATCGGGCCATTTATTGCGAAAACCCGCCGCCAGATATGGTGCGAAAGGCCAAGACGGTTCTCGCCTTGCGCCGTCCAAAGATCGCCAGGCCACAAACGAATGCCGCCGGAGTCGCCGCTGAGGGCGTGAAGTGATGCCGCAGGCCTGCGGCATTGCGCGGAGGTGACGCTTGCTCTTGCGCTTGCAAGAAATTGACGTCATTATCATTTTTGGTTATCGTGGCTTCGAGAACGCACTCCGGATAGGCGTGGTCATGCAGCGGATCCGCTCATTGAAAAACGATATGGGCACGTCATGAGCCGTATTCCCCCTTCATCAGGCAACGCTTCCGCGGGTTACCGTATCGGTATCGACACGGGGGGCACATTCACTGACGTCGTTGTCGGCGATGCCACCGCTATTCTGGCTGTCGGCAAGGCGCTTACCACACCCGGCAGGATATCGAAGGGGATTCTCGAGGGCGTGTCCGTCGCGGCGGCAGCGCTCGACCTGGATGTCGCAAGCCTGTTGAGTCGAACCGCACTGTTTGTCTATGGCTCCACTCGCGCCACCAACGCGATCATCGAACGCAAGACCGCGAAGACGGCATTGCTGACCACCGAGGGATTTCCGGACACTTTGGTGCGACGCGAAGGCGGCAAGGTGAACGCCTGGGACTTCTCAAGAGAGTACCCCGAGCCCTATGTACCGCGGCATCTCACCTTCGAGATCCGCGAGCGCATCACCGCGGACGGCGACGTGCTCATCGCTTTCGACGACGCTCAGGCGCGCGACGTTATCGGGAAGCTGCGGGGCCTCAATGTCGAGGCGGTCGCCGTCTGTTTTCTCTGGTCCATCGCTAACGCCGCGCATGAATTGGCGATGGGCAGATTGCTCGAGCATGAGCTCCCCGGAATACCGTTCACGCTCTCGCACCAGCTGAACCCAATTGTCCGCGAGTATCGGCGCGCCTCGTCTGCCGCCATTGACGCCTCGCTGAAGCCTCTCATGCAGTCGCATCTTCGGGAAATGGAGACTGATCTTCGTGCGGCGGGGCTCGCGGGCGAGCTCCTGCCGGCTGTATCCCTGGGTGGCGTCATGCATATCGCCGACGTGATCGAACGCCCGATTAACATGGTGCGATCGGGTCCGGCGCTCGCCCCAATACTCGGCCAGGTCACCGCTGCCGCAGAGGTTGGAGCAAGAGAAGTCATCGTATGTGATACGGGCGGCACCAGTTTCGACGTCAGCCTGGTGCGCGGCGGCCGGCCAGTGTTCAGTCGTGAAACCTGGTTGGGTGGCCGCTATATCGGGCATCTGACGGGCCTATCTTCGGTGGATGCGCGCAGTATCGGCGCAGGCGGCGGCTCCATTGCGTGGATAGACTCTGGCGGGCTCCTGCGTGTTGGGCCGGAAAGTGCTGGGGCCGATCCCGGGCCCGCCTGTTACGGCCGGGGCGGACAGCGCGCTACGGTGACTGACGCCGCCCTGGTCCTGGGTTACCTCGACCCCGACAACTTTCTCGGCGGTCGGATGCAGCTGGATGTGCCGGCAGCGCGAGGCGCTGTAAGGCGTATTGCCGAAACGCTGGGTCAGTCTATTGATGATGCGGCGGCGGGGATCATGATCATCGCAAGTGAACACATGGTCGATGCGATCAAGGAGATCACGATCAATGAGGGCGTCGATCCGCGCGACAGTCTGCTGGTGGCAGGGGGTGGCGCGGCTGGCTTGAGTATCGTGCTGATTGCTCGTGAACTCGGCTGTGAGCGTGTGCTGGTGCCGCGTCTGGCCGGCGCATTGAGTGCATGCGGCGCGCAGTACACGGACATCGTCACCGAGTTCGGCGTCAACCGCCTCACGCAATCCACCCAGTTTGCCTACGATGCGGTCAATGACGTGATGCGGCGCCTGGGCGACTCAATGGACAAATTCAAAGAGACCTTGAGCTCGCGTGGCGTGACACGATTCAGAACGGAATATTTTGTGGAGGCGCGCTACCGGTATCAGGTGTGGGAGTTGGAAGTCCCGCTTGCGACGAACGAATTTCGCACTGAAGAGGCAGTGGCCCGGATGACCCGCGATTTCCATGCTGCTCACAGGTCAATATTCGCGGTTTCAGAGGCTGACCAGGAGGTTGAATTCACGCATTGGAAGAGCCGGATCACGGGTGAGCTCGATCATCCGCCGCTCACGCCAGTTGCATGCGAATCCACCACTGCGCCCATCCCAACACGTTATGCCCAGGCCTTCTTCAAGGCGGTGGACTCCAGGGAAATTCCGATTCACCGTGGCGAGGGACTGAAGCCCGGAATGACCATCGCTGGACCCGCTCTGGTAGTCGAACCCACCACTACGCTGGTGCTGTATCCGGGAAGCGCAGCCACGGTGACGCGGTTAAACAACTACATGGTCCAAGTGGGGTCTTGAACATGTCGACGGCAAGTTCTGCAACCGTGGCTGATGATGCCGGCTTCGATCCGATACTCATGGCGGTGCTGGCGAATCGTTTCGATGCAGTCGTGCGCGAAATGTCCAATACCCTGTTTCGAATCGGCCGTTCTGCCATCCTCAACACCGCCAGGGACTTCTCTTGCTCGATCGTGACTGCGGACAACCGATTGCTGTCCGCAGCGGAGGGATTGCCGGTTCAGGTATTGGGTGGCGGCCGGCAGACCGAATGTATGCGTGAGTATCATCCGGATCTCGCCGAGGGCGACGCGTTTCTCCACAACGATCCGTATCTGGGCAATACGCATACTGCAGACTATACGGTCCTGGTGCCTGTATTCGTCGGCGGCACTCATCTTTTCACGGTGTGCGCGAAGGCTCACCAAGCCGACTGCGGTAATTCCGAGCCGTCTACCTATATGCCGTTTGCAAGGGATATTTATCAGGAGGGTGGCCTGGTTTTTCCGTGCGTGCGCATCCAGCGCGGCCACCAGGATGTTGAGGATATCATCCGGATGTGCCGGTGCCGCATTCGCGTGCCAGACGTCTGGTACGGAGATTATCTCGCCGCGTTGGGTTCGGCGCGCATCGGCGAACGTCGCCTGAAGAGCCTGGTCGACAAATATGGTCTTGAAACGGTCGCTGCATTCATTGAAGAGTGGCTGAACTATTCTGAGCGACGAATGGCACATGCCATCAGTCAACTGCCTGCGGGGCGTCTAAGCGGCAGTGGGCGCCACGATCCGCTGCCGGGGCTTCCGGATGGTATTCCTGTGAAGGTCGTTATCGACATCAAGCCTGAAATTGGCATGGTCGAGGTGGATCTGCGGGACAACCTGGACTGTGTGGCCGCCGGTATCAATCTCTCGGAGACCTGTTCCACGGCAGGCGCCTTGATCGGCGTCTTGAACTGCATCGACTCGACAGTGCCGCGCAACGAAGGCAGCTTCCGGCGCATTCGAGTTCATCTGCGCGAGAATTGCGTCGTAGGGATTCCACGCTTTCCGGCATCCTGCTCCATGGCGACGTCGAACATGACGAACCGTCTCATCAATGCCGTGCAGCGTGCCTTCAGTCTGCTCGGCGAGCGCCATGGGCTCGCAGAAGGTGGTGCCTCGGTGGGTGTCGGATTTGGAGTGGTCTCAGGCAATGACTTCCGCAATGGCGGCGCCCCTTACATCAATCAATTCATCGTGGGGAACAATGGCGGCCCTGCAACCCCGGCCTGTGATGGTTGGGTCACCTACTGTATGCCCGACTCTGCGGCCTGCGTGATGATCGATAGCACCGAGGTTATCGAACAGAAGTATCCCGTCGTCATCAAGTCTGTGCGGCTGATGACCGACAGTGGTGGCGCCGGACGATTCCGGGGCGGTCCAGCGGGCGAGATTATCTACGGGCCACTGCGCGACCCGATGACCGTCGCATACTTCGCCGAGATGAACCTGGAGCCTGCCCGGGGTGCAAACGGCGGACTTCCCGGCAGCCGCTCCCTTGCGGCCAGGATTGATGAGGCCGGTCACGAAGAGATGCTCCCGCCGATCGGCCTGGTCGAGCTCGCTCCCGGCCAATGGATTCGCGGATTGGAGTCAGGCGGAGGCGGCTATGGAAACCCACTCGACCGTGAGCCAGAGCGGGTATTGCACGATTTACTCGAGGGCTGGGTAAGCGAGCGTGCCGCCAAAGAAACGTACGGCATCGTGCTCGCAGGCAATATCCACGAGTCCACTTTGACCGTGGATCTGCCGGCCACAACGCGCTTGCGCCGCGAGCGCAAATCAGCGGCCGATCGTAATCGCAGTTAGCGAACCACCTCGATCGCGCTGCGAGCCAAATCCGTTCCGGCTCCATGCCAATATGAGCTTGACATCATTTTCGTTTCCCACTACCGTATTCTTGGGGAAGAAATTATGAATAGAACCAAGCCGGCGTAAGCAGTCTGGGATGCTTGCGCGGGCCGATCTCGCCGCAGTCATCACCGGTGTGGCGACGCTTCATTGCGCGAACGGGGGGAGAGGCATATGCGGCACAAATATGGCTTCGGCCGGATAGGTCTTGGCGGGTTGAGCCTTCCTCTGGCGCTTTTCAGCCTCCTCGCCCAAGCGCAGACGCCGCCACCGGATACCGGGCTTGAAGAGATCGTAGTTACCGCCCAACGCCGCGCGGAGAATCTGCAATCCGTTCCGATCAGCATGAGTGCCCTCACGGGCGCGACGCTGGAAAACCTGGGTGTCAAACACTTTCCCGACTTCGCCAGTACGATCCCGAACCTCTCGGTCGGAGCGGGCACTGGCTCCGGCGGCGCTGGCAGCGGGTTCGGAGTGTCCACCACGAGGTCTATTGCGATTCGAGGTGTGGCCGGCAACAACACCACCGGCGTCTATTTGAACGACACTCCGATGCCGATGTCGTTGGACCCACGGGCACTCGACATCGATCGCGTCGAAGTACTCCGTGGTCCACAGGGAACGCTATTCGGCGCAGGCTCAATGGGCGGGACATTGCGCTTCGTTACTCGCGAACCTTCAGTCGATCAAACTTCCGGGAGATTTGGCATCGAGGGCTCCTATGTGGATAAGGGCGGTTCTGGATACTCCGCGGACGGCACGGTCAATTTTCAACTCGTTCCGGGCCGCGTCGCGGTACGTGCCAATGCATTCAGCGCGTACGACCCCGGTTTGTACACACGCTCGTGGGGTGGCCCTCAGGATCCCCGCTCACCGACGCTCCCGTTCCCGCCAGGCGGTGCGCCGGTCGGCCAGAAGGATCACGTCGCAGCTGAGCAGGCTATCGGCGTCTCGGTCTCCCTCAAGATTACGCCGAGCTCAATTCCGGGCATGACGATTACCCCGATGTACATGTACCAGCGTACCAGTAGCAACGGCTATCCACTGGCGGACTACACCGCAGATAATTTTACGCAAACACGGCCGTTCAACGTTTCGGAGGCCGTCAAAGACACCTGGACCTTTTCGGGTGTCACACTCACGCAGGGCGTCAAATTCGGCCGCTTCATCGCCTCCGGAACGTATTTTCATCGCGATGCCTTCGACCGCGAAGATCTCACCGAAATCAATGCCTTGTTTTTCTGGGGGATACCGTACTACGTGCCCGCGCCTCTCGATAGCACACTAGTCACGAAGACCTGGACCGGCGAGGCCCGATTTGAGTCCGCGTTCGAGGGCCCAATGCAACTCGTCGTCGGCGTTTTCGACTCCAACTCGGATCGCAGATACCCGCAGTTTTTCAATGCCCCCGGCCTCAATGCCGCCACCGGTGGTGCACTCGGCACGGATCTCGAATACACGCAGAACACCCCGAATACCGACCGGGAGCGGGCAGCGTTCATCGACGTAACCTACAAGGCGACCGAATCCTTGCAATTCAGCGCGGGGGTGCGGCGCGCGCACCTCGAACACGAGGGCGCGTACACCGCCGATGGACCGCTCAATGGCGGAACATCCGGACCTCCGGACACCTTCAGTAAGCACGGTGAAAACAACACGGCACCTCGGTTTACGGCCAAGTACGAGATTCGACCTCGCCAGTTGTTGTACGCGTCGGCGGCGAAAGGCTTCCGGATTGGGGGTACGAATTCGGTGGTGCCGCCCATCTGCGACCAGGATCTTGCAAACCTCGGACTCAAGAACGGCGATCCTTTCGCGTCCGATTCGCTCTGGAGCTATGAAGTCGGGACGAAGAATTCCTGGTCAGGCGACCGTGTAAGATCGAGGGTGGCCGCCTACCGCATCGATTGGAAAGAGATTCAGCAGACCGTATTTCTCCCCTGCACGTTCACCGTAGTCGCTAACTCCGGTGCTGCTAAGAGCCAAGGCGCGGAGCTCGAGATGGATATGGCGCTCCTCAGGCACCTGACACTCAACCTGACCCTGGGTTACGAGGATGCGAAGATCACTCAGGCGACCGCACAGTCGCAGACGATCGTTGGCCAGCCGCTTTCGGGTGTCGCAAAGTGGTCGGGTTCGGCAACCGCCCAATACACGGTACCACTGGGTAATCGAATGGCGTTCATCCGCGGACAGTGGGAACACACAGGTGCGCGAACCAGCTTCATAAATGCCCCGCCCCCGACCGGCCGGCCGCTCGACTCATACGACATTCTGAATCTGCGCGGTGGCGTCAATCAGGGTCCGTTGGAGTTGACTCTGTTTGTCCGCAACCTGTTCGACAAACGCGGCGTCGTCAGCGATCTGCTTTCCGAGGGCGCGGAGCTTGCCGGCCGGCCCCGGCTGTTTGTGGTCCGTCCACGCACGATTGGCCTGCAGTTGCGGCGGGACTTCTGATTCATCGACGCGAGCGCTGGCCGAGAGCTGCAGATGAGTGCCAACGCCAGCCGCGATTGGGACGGCGTTATGGCCATCGCCGCCTGCATGTCCGCCTGTGTGGCCGCCTATGGCGTGTACCTTGGGCTGCCCCTGATCCTTGGAGCGCTCGCCGAGGCCTTCGGCTTCAGCAACCGACAGATCGGCTGGATCAGCTCCGCGGAGAATGCCGGGCTATTGTTAGCCTCGGTCGGCGTATCCGTGCTCGCCCGGTCGGGGCGTTTTCGCAGACTCGCATGGGCCGGTATCCTGATTGCCATCGCTGGAAATGCGGTGACTCTGTTCATCGAATCCTTCGGTGCGTTCTGCACTGTGAGGTTCGTTACGGGTCTCGGGGCGGGTTTGTGCTATTCATCGGCCATTGCCTGCTTGTCGTTGACGCGAAACGCCACGCGCAATTTCAGCGCCTTTATTGTCGTCCTGGTTCTTGCAAACTCACTTGAGCTCTGGGTAGTGCCGGGGATCGTTTCTCGCTGGAGCATCGATGGTCTCTACGTCGTGCTGGCCCTAGCATATTTGGCGCCGGCGCTATTGCTGCGCTTCATACCCGCCAGGGTTGAGGCAATGGTGCACCCCATGCAGCGCGCGGCCTCGCCTTTGCATTCGGTGCCCTACTCGCTTACTACGCTCGCCTGGTCGTGTCTCGCGGCTATCGTAATGTTTAACGTCGCTGCGAGCGCACTGTGGGCCTACTCTGAACGAATTGGAACGTCCATTGGCATGTCGGGGAGAGCCATTTCCAGCACGCTCACGTTTGCCAATCTTTTCAGTCTAACCGGATCTGTGCTCGCCTATTGGCTGAGCCGGCGCTTGGGACAGCATCGGCCCCAACTTGCCGCAATGGTAATCATGATCGGCGTATATGCGCTCTGGTCAGTGGGCGTCTCAATACCGGGTTATGTTGTCGGGGCCTTCGTGTTCTTCGCCGTCTGGGCCATGGTGCAGACCTATCAACTTGGTACCCTGGCTGTCATCGACGGCACTGGCCGATACGTGGCACTTATTCCGGCTGCGCAGGGCATCGGTCAGAGCGCAGGGCCGTTCTTGGGTGGGCTGCTGCTGGGTTGGAAGTTTGGCTTCTCGCAGATGCTGCTCGCGGTTACGCTTTTTGCGGTGGGTTGCCTCTGCACTTATGCGGTCGTGTATATCAAGCTTCAGCGCGTCGATCCGCAGCTCGCAAACGCCTGACAGCGCCCCGCATCAGGAATTGAAGGTCGCAACGTCACGCGTCCACCCGAATGGATCCGTGGCGCGCCGCTCCTGAATGGCGAGCAATGCCTCGCGCATTCTTGCAGCCACAATATCAACGTTTCGTGGTACGTATTCTTTGCCGTCGCTCTCGATCATTGCTCCGATTGGGTTCACGATCGCGCCGGTGCCGGACGCAAATACCTCGCTGCACTCCCCGTTAGTGATTTGACGCAACAATTCCTCGATCGGTAATAGCCTCTCTTGTACTCGCAAGCCCAGGCTGCGGGCCAGGGTGATCAGCGAATCGCGGGTGATTCCAGGCAATATCGCGCCGTCCAGGGCTGGCGTATGCATCTCGCCATCGAGCACGGCAAATAGGTTCATGCCGGAAAGTTCCTGAACGTAGCGATGCTCGGCAGCGTCCAGCCAAAGGGCAACCGAGTGACCGCTTGCCACGGCGCGACTGGATGCCCGGAGCGAAGCCGCATAGTTCGCCGGAGTCTTGATATCACCCAGTCCGCCCACCGCGGCACGAACATCCTTGCGTTCAATGGCAACCCGCATGGGACCCGAAGCGTAGGCTTCGACGGGGTTCGCAATCACCATGAAACGGAAGCTGTTGGAGTTTCTCACTAGGTAGCCCGGTTCCGTGCCGAGCAGAAATGGGCGCAAGTACAGCGCTTGTCCTGACTTTCCCGGCACGAACGGACTCAACACCCCTGCGACTGCGTCGAGCGCCTGTAAAAACAACTCCTCTGGAACAACGGGCATCGACATTCGTTGCGCCGACCGCGCCATTCGCCGGCAATGGTCAACGGGGCGAAACAGATTCGGCCAAGACCGATCCACCTGGTAGGCCTTCATTCCCTCGAATACCAGCTCCGCGTAGTGCAACGCACGGGCGCCTGGCAGGATTTCGATCGGTCCGTGCGGTAGGAGTTGGCCACGTCGCCACTCTCCTTCTGACCACTCGGCACTGAACATCACGGGAGCCGCCACCAGGCCAAAGCCGAGCTTGTCGGGAACAATAAAACGCTGCAACGCGGTGTCGACGCCGGGCGCGATGTCGTAACGGGTCATCACTAGCCGCGCAGGTAGGCGTCATCGCCGCTTAGCCAGTCCTGCCGGGGCGGGCAGAACACATCAACATCGAGCGTCTCCTCCAGCGCCAGCGCGCGATGCGGGAGTTGCGAGGGGATCACGACCAACTCACCTGCGCGAACGGTCATTTCGTAGTCGTCGCGCTCGCCGAACCAAAAATGCAGGGCACCCTCGAGAATATAGGTAATCTGCTCGTTCTCATGCGAGTGCCGCGGGACATCGTCGCCCGTCTTAAAATACACGTGGGCAATCATCATTCTCTCGCTGCTCACGAATCGCCGCGTGATTGTTCCCTTGAGGGTTTCGAGCGGAATGAGATCCCAGCGATGATGTGTAGCGCGCATGTAGTCACCCACTTTAATTTCATCTGACCCGCTGTTGAATGACCACGGGTCGAAGCGGTCGGTTCACGGCGGGCCCACGACCAAGTCATAGCGCACATAGTCCATTTTCTTCGCGATTTTCTCATACAAGTGCTGGGCCACAAGATTGTGTCTTTCTGTCATCCAGAAAATCTTGTACCAACCCTGTTGTTTCGCGATCCGGGCCAGATGCTCTATCAGAAGTCTGCCGTAGCCCAAGCCGCGACAACCTCTCCGAACAAATACGTCCTGCAGGTAGCACACGTCTTTCCGGCTCCACGTGAACGGAAACGCCAAAAAGCACACAAACCCCTGGACTGAATCATTGTCATCGACCAAGACGATCCCCCGCATCGGATTGTCGGGATTCATCATCCGCAACCAATTGACTGAGGCCATCTGGGGATCGCCCGGCTCAGACGGTTTGGCGGCCGTGAAGTCCGCCCACATTTCGAGGTACGCCTCGCGATCGCTCGGGCCAATCTCGCGAACATGTGTCTTCATCTTGCCCATGTTGCACCCGACGCTGCCCAAGTGCACAGCTTATCCATGAACCCCATGCAGGCTTCAACCTGATCAATCGTGATGTATTCGTTCGGCTGATGCGCCTGTTCGATGCTGCCCGGTCCGAATACCACAGCGGGTATTCCTGCCCGTTGAAACTGCCCGGCCTCCGTTCCAAAGGCAACGCCCACCGCGGCTGAGTTGTCCCCGATTGCCCGGAATAGCGCCTCAGCCGGAGAAGCTCCCTCGGGCACAAGGGGCGGCACGAAGTAGAGAGGTGTCATTTCGACAGCGGCCTCGGGCGCGACGCGGCGCATGTGCGCCAATAGCTCGCCCTCGAGAAAAGTCCTCGCTCTTTGGATGATGGATTCTGGTTCAACCGCGGGCAACGGGCGGAAATCCCAAACCACTTCGCAACGCCGCGCAATGATGTTGGCGGCCGTGCCGCCGCTGACGACGCCAATATTCAATGTGGTATACGGCGGATCAAAACTCTCATCGAACGGCCCTGCGGTCTTGAATTCCTCGGCCATGTTCTGCAAAAAGGAGATGAATTCGTTGGCGCTGGCAATTGCGTTCAGCCCGCGGTGTGTAGCGCTGGAATGGCCGTCACGCCCCGTCAGAATCGTGCGAATGGCCAGGGATCCCTTATGCCTGTTGGCCAGTCGCATGGAGGTGGGCTCACCGATGATCGCAAGGGCAGGCCGCGGAAGATTTTCAGCGATGTCACGCAGCATTTTGGGCGCGCCAAGGCAGCCCAGTTCCTCGTCGTAGGACAGTGCCAGATGAATTGGCCGGCGCAGAGCGGCGGCCTTAAAGGCCGGCACTGCCGCCAAGGCGATGGCGACAAAACTCTTCATGTCGCAGGTGCCGCGTCCATACAGCCGATCGCCACTGCGGTGCAGCCGAAACGGATCGGTTTGCCAGGGTTGCCCGGCAACGGGCACAACGTCGGTATGCCCGGACAGGACCACCCCCCCGGCGCAATTGAGTCCAATGGTGGCGAACAGATTTGCCTTGCGGTGATCCGCATCGAACGTCAGCCTGCTGTCGATGCCATGCCCGGCAAGGTAGCTGCGCGCATAGTCTATGAGGGCAAGATTTGAGTCTGTCGAGACTGTTGGAAAGCCAATCAGACGCTCGATCATCTCAAGTGGCGTGATTGTCTCACTTTGGCTCATGAGCAGTACGCTCCCGTCACGATCACCTGAGCAGTCCCTGTCACCACTGCAGTCCCATCCGCCCGTTTTAGTGCCACTTCAAGTTCTGCCATCGCCCCTGCCGGCGCAGCGAACAATCGAACCACTCGTCCTTCAGCATGCAACCGGTCTCCTGGCCAGACCCGTTCACGAAATCGCACCTTTAACCGACGCACGCAATCGGGACCGAACCATTGTGTGACGAACGATGCAAGGAACCCGGCCGACAGCATGCCATGCGCCATGATCGAGGGTAGTCCCGCGGAGCGGGCAAACTCATCGTCCCGATGGATTGGATTGGCGTCGCCGGAGGCGGCCGCATAGCGTGCGATATCTTCGCGCGTGATGGCGTTCACTTCGAACGCGGGGCCCGAGTCGCCGACGCGCGGCGCCGTCACACCCCTTCCTCCTCAGCAGTAGGAATCACGAGTGCTGTCGACCGCTCACGCAGCACGAGCTCGCCGGATAGCGCATCGCACATATCTGTCTCTGTGACGACAAATCGCATTTCGCCCCCGCGTGACCGGGTCTTGACGAAATCCTCGACGACACGCGCTCGACAGAGCAGCCGATCGCCAACGCGTAGCGGGCGGATGTATTCATATTCCTGCTCACCATGTACCACTCGCCGTCGGTCCAGTTTGAGTTGCTCCACGATCAGACGGGTCACGTATTCAACCGTCGCGCAGACCGGGAACGTCGGCGGTAGTCTGGGCGGATCAGCCGCGCCGAACCGATCGTGCACGGCAAGTGCAAATGCCCGCACTTTTGGCAGCTCAACGACATACTCCCACAGCGGTTCTCCATCTTGAGATGTCATCACATCCACCGCCTGTCAACTGCACGTCATCGGGTGGCACCGGATTCGCGATCCCAACTTCCGGCGATCAGATCCGCACGGTCTTTGATTAACGCCTGTTTCTGCACGCGCATCGAAGGCGTGCGCTCGAAATCAGTAGTCCGGTATTCGAGGTAGCGCGGGATCTTGAACGCAGCCAAGCGTGTCTTGCAGAACTCAATAATATCGTTTGGTGACAAGTCAGCCATCGAGAGGCCCTGCTTGAGCACGATGTAAGCCTTGACTTCTTCGCCCCTCAATTCATCGCGGACGGCGATGACCGCGGCCTCGAGTATCTGCGGGTGCGAGCGAAGCACTGCCTCGACTTCCGCTGCAGAGATATTCTCGCCGCTGCGTCGAATGAGTTCCTTCTTCCGGCCAACGAAGTACAGGAGACCGCGCTCGTCGCGCCGTAGCAGATCGCCCGAGTGATACCATCCATCGCGCATCACCTCGGCCGTAACATCAGGACGATTGAGATAGCCCTTGAACAAGTCCGGCCCGCTGACGACAGCCTCGCCGCTCTCGCCCGCGGACACGTCTTGCTCCAGATCGTTGACGATGCGGATCGTGACATCCGGCGGCTCCACGCCGATCGAGCCAGCGCCGACCAGCTCTGCGGCTAGGGCACGGGGCACGCGTGCCATGATGCCGCCCTCCGTACTACCGTAATTGTCCATCCACGGAAAGCCGAAGCGATCGATCAACTGCCGATGCAATTGCTGTGGCAAGCCCGCGTGGACGGCTCCACGCACCCGGTGATCGCGTTCGCGAACATCCGCTTCTCCCTTCAAAAGCAACGCCGGAATTGACGCGATCGATAACAATTCCGTCGCATCGTACTTGCGTACAACGTCCCAGAACCGCGAGACGCTAAACCGCCGCATGACTATCAAAGTGCCGCGAGTAGAAAGCGATGTCATCAATTGAATTGTGGGGTCCGCATAGTAGAACGGCAGGCAACAGAGTTGGCGATCTTGCCAGCTGCGCGGAAACAGCAGTTGATCCAGATCGAGGACGCGAAGCCACCAACCATGGTCCAGCATGCAACCTTTCGGCGCACCCGTCGTGCCGGATGTATAAAACACGGACACGATATCCTGACGCTCGGATGGTGCATTGCTAAGCGCAAGGCGTTTGTCGGCGGATTCGTATCGGGCAAGGCCGTTCGGCTCCTCACCCTCCACGGTAAGAACGATCTTGAGACTCGGGCAATTCGCTCGCAGCCGCTCGATGACCTCAATTTGACCTGTCCCGGCGATCGCCATGACCGGTGCGGAGTCCCTGAGGATGTGGCCGGCGTCATGAAGCTGTGCCGTCGGCGCGATCGATACCGCGGTCGCACGGTTGGCCATGATTGCGAAGAACGCGACCATGAATTCGACCCGGTTGTCGAGCATCACAGCAACCCTATCGCCCGGATTCAGATGCTGTTGAAGAAACGCCGCGAAGTGCTCGCACCGCTCCAAAAGCACACGGCGCGTAACGACAATGTCGCCCTCAATGATTATCGCGGGGCGCTCGGGGTCCTCGGTACATCCCTGGGAAAAAAGGGCTGTACAGGTGCGATGTTTCACGGCGCTCCACGATGGAGCGATGTCTTTGTGAGTCGCCTTCGCAATCATGCAGCGATCTCTGCCAGCCCGTTTTTAATGACGACGGATCCAAAAGCGTCGCTCGTGTCAAAGCCAAAAATCTCGCGACCTTGCCGGGGATCCAATTGCCATATCCGTGTAGTGAGCGCCTGACCTGGCACCAGAAAAGCCGGTTTGGAGAATCGCCCAGCGAGCCGCTTCAATCGTGTGCTGTCTCCGCCGCAAACCCTGTCAACCACCGCGCGAGCGGCGAAAGCCATCGTCAGCATTCCGTGAAGCAGAATCTGCTCGAATCCCTTGGCTCGAGCCGCGTCCAGACGCAAGGTATAGTCGGCATAGTCGCGCGAAGCGTCGGCATACCGTGAAGTTTGGTCTGCGGCGACGACATAGCTAGCGGCGGCGAGCGGGCGGCTGGCGCTGAAATCGGGCCCTGAGTGATGCTTTGGTGCCGTCTCCCCGACGCTTCCAGCCAGAGTCGCACCGGCAGCAAACGCCGTAAAAAACTGTTCGTCCACGAGGGTTCCTTGCTCATTGTGCGTTTTCGAATGAACAATGATGGATACCCCGCCACGAGTCGCAATGACACCGCGCAAAGCCGCCTCTGCGAACAGGTGCATTCCCGCACGTATCGCATGATGCAAGTGAAAGTCGTGTTCGCCATGGAACGCAAACATTGAGGTGACGCTGCGTAATGCTTCGATGCAAGGCTGCATCGGCGGTACGTTGGCGAACACGGGCGGGGCGATGATTCCAGTCCGATGTGCCGGATTCTCATCGTCGATTGCGGCGGCGAACTGCGCGAGCCGCATCGTATTGACGCGGAATTCTTCGGTGCGCCACGTTCGACCCAGCTGTGAGAGATCGAATGTCATTGGTGCGAGGTTCCCGCGCAGTCAACCGAGGCCGTCCACGAAGTTGGAGAGGCTCGGTGCCGGCCCCATTTTACCGGCGAGCCCCCTGTCCAGCGTCTCGAACGTCCAGCGCCCGCCGGCACGCAGGTCGGTCGCGATCGTCGTATGCGCCATCACCTCGACGCGGTCACCATACGCTTGAAACACTTGGCCCGTGGCCGTGCATTCCTTTGCTGACAACCAGACAATCAACGGCGAGACATTGGCCGGATCGAATACGTCGAATTCATTTTCAGGGGGGACTTTGAGACTCGTTTCAATACGTGTCCTGGCGGATGGGGACACGGCGTTGGAACGCACGCCATAGGTCGCGCCTTCCAACGCGGCCACGCGCGACAGGCCAATGACTCCCAGCTTGGCTGCGGCGTAGTTGGCTTGACCAAAGGACCCCACGAGGCCCGCCAGGGAACTCGTATGAATGATTGAGGCGCTGACAGAGAGCCCCTTCTTGAATTGGCTTCTCCAGTAAGCCATCGCATGCCGGGTCGCAGCAGCATGGCCTTTCAGGTGAACGCGTATGACGGCATCCCACTCCTGCTCGTCCATGTTGGCAAGGGTACGATCGCGCAAGATGCCTGCATTGTTGACGAGAATGTGCAGGTCCCCGAAGTGCGCAATGGCCAGCTCGACCATCGACCGCGCGTCGGCCCAGTCCCCAACGTCATGGCCGCTGATTACCGCTTTGCCGCCCGCTGCGTCGATTTCCCGGACAACCTCGCGAGCGGGCGTCAGATCAGCACCTTTGCCCTGAAGGTCTGCCCCGATATCGTTGACGACGACCGCAGCACCTTCAGCGGCCAAGGCCAGCGCATGGGCGCGACCCAGGCCACGGCCCGCTCCGGTCACAATGGCAATTCTTCCAGATAAGCGACCCATCATCGTGCTCCGCCGCGTGACTCAAAGATTGGCAGGGGTGGCGCTCCTGCACGCTCGCGCCAAGTCACCCGCACGGCATCGCCAATCTGACACGGTTTCCCAACGATATTGCTAAGAAGTCGGGGGCCCTCGGTCAGTTGAACAAGTGCAACGACGTAGGGCGGCGGCATGTCGGGGAAAATCGGCACACGGGTCACGGTCATCGAGTAGATCACGCCTGTTCCCATCGCTTCGACCCATTCGACGGCAGCCGACTCACACGCCAGACAAAAGTTTCGTGGATAGAATTGATGGTGGCCGCACTTGCGACAGTGCTGCAAGAATAACCGCCGCTTGCGCGCTGCGGCCCAAAACGGCGCGGTGATAGGATCACCATATTCAGCGCCGGTGTCGCTCTCACTCATTGGCAAGTACTACCGTCGCCGCGGTCGAATACGCGAGCCCGCCTATGCCGTGTACCACGGCGATCCGAGCGTCAGGCACTTGCCGCGGGCCGGATTCGCCACGCAGCTGGCGAACCGCTTCAATCAAAAGCAGAATGCCGAGGGCCCCCGGATGGCAATAAGATAGGCCTCCTCCCATTGTCATCGAAGGTAAGGCCCCACCCGGCGCCAGGCGACCGCCCTCTACGAATGCTCCCCCCTCTCCTCGGGCACAGAAGCCAAGATCCTCTACGTAGTGAATGACCGAATGTGTGAAGTTATCGTAGGGCTCAAATACGTCTACGTCGGCGGGTGTGATACCGGCCATGCTGAACGCGGTGCGCCCGGAAGCCACGCCGGGAGTCACCGTTAGATCGCGCATCTGAGTGATGTTCCACTGCGCGGAGCTTTCGCCGGTGCCGATGACTCGGATCGCCGGCCGTGCTGCATTGCGTGCACGGTCTCGTCCCGTCACGATCACTGCACCGCCCCCATCGGTCAACAGACAACAATCCAGTTTGTGCAGCGGATCCGAAATCAGCGGCGAGGCTAAAACATCGTCAATGGTCAGTGGTTCCCGGCTCCAAGCCTTCGGGTTAAGTGCCGCCCACTGACGGGCGGCAACCGCCACGGCGGCCAGTTGCTCAGGCTTCGTGCCGTATTGATACATGTGCCGCGCTGCAGTCAGTGCGTAATAGCCAATCGGGAAATGGATACCGTAAGGCGCTTCGAATTGACTGGCCAGCGTGCCGTCGTTGAGCGTGACTCCAGGCTTGCGACCGCGCCGACTGCGCTGGCGGGACGCGTAAGTAATCAGTGCAACTTCGCAATGCCCGCTCGCAATCGCGAGCATGGCGTGGTGCACGAAGGCTTCAAAAGAGCCACCGCCCAGGTCGGAAGAATCGGCATAACGCGGCTGGATGCCCAGGTATTCGCCAACTTGAACGGAGCCCTCCTCGCCCATGTAATTGACAAACAAGCCGTCAACATCCTTCAAGGTCATACCGGCCTCAACGAGCGCCTCTCGGGCAGCCAAGGCGACCATCGATAGTTCGGATTGATCCTGCACCTTGCCGAGTGGGCTTTCTGCGACACCCGCTATGAAGATCTCCGATTCGGCTGAGATGGGTTTCGTCAAAATTTCTGCTGCTCTTGCGATCGTAGGAGGACAGGCGCCCGCAGGTTTCTTCTCGAATTTAGACTGGCTTTCGTGCCAACCGCTCTGGAACGCTGACCCCCAATTCCTCCGTGGAAATTAAGACTATGACGTAATGAAATTGATGTCAACCTCACGTTTATATATCGAGTCATGCGGGCCTCGCGCCAGTAACCTGATGAGGGCGATCCGATTGGCGAGGGAAAGTGGACTCTGCTAAAAGGGCAAAAAATGACTGTTCTCTACAGGTGGTGCCAATAGGCGTTCAGCACGGAGGGGTTCTGGCTGACCTTGGCAGTGATGAGGGACAAACGCTGCTCGGACACCCCTGACACGTCCACCTGAACATGCAGATGGGAGTTGGAGCCAAATTCCGCGACTACTCGGCGCGGGGTGACGTTCAGATTGTGGAAGTGCCCGAGGAGACGCGTGAGAACGCTCGGGTCACCGTCGGTCGAGACGCGAAGACAAAGCAGCACGGTCGTGAGTGGTGGGGTGGCGGCGGTCATGTGATCGAGTCCTCGTAACAGTCCCAGGGGCGAGCGCCGGTGCGTCCCGGTCCCCGATCAGGTCGGGGGCCGGGCCCGTAATGCGCGCGATGGGACGTACGAATGTTTTCATGACCGCGACCTTAAGTATGCCTGATACGCGTCGGATCTATCCATCGCTATTGAGTTGTCGCTGGCACTGCCCGATGGCGGCTTGCGCCGTCGCGTTGACGGCGGGCGCTAAGGGAAGCGAGCGTTGCCAGAAAGAGCTGTGGCGCTGAGGGTATTAGAACCTCCGACCGGTGTGTCAACGCGCAATCAGCGCGCCACGCGGGGAGATCAATGGAGAACACAGCTTCTGGCTAGAAAGAATTTGGCTTGCTAGTAGTCACCGGAAATACCACAAAACGGATCCACTTCTTAACCATATCCTCGTCTATCACGTTCCACAGCCGCGCTGCCCCGTGCGGGCACAGCTTCCCACCTGTAGCGTTCTCAGAAGGCTCAAACCTCCACCTCTTTTCGAAATGCCAGAGCGACTTATTTTCAAACCTGAAACGCATTATTGAGGAGACGTATGGCAGCCGGTGCACCAGCGAGCTGGTCGATCCTCGGTGTCGGGGTGCGCTTGCTCGGTTGGATGGCATATCGTCTTTCGCGCGAGCTGGCACGCTCATCCTCCCAGAATTCGTGAGGGCGAGTGTCTTCGCCGAACTTTGGCTCTGGTCGAGATCGTTCCGTGATCCCCACAAGATTCCCGCAAAGTGCTTGTCTAGCCGTTGGACTTGCGCTCCTCAGCCTACACGAGATCGCCACGAAGCGACCCTGATCCGCAACCCGGTGGCCGCGGGTCTTCAGCAGCGACCCGAGTGCACGGCCTGCACTCGGCCACTTCGGGACTGGTCGAATGGAAAGCCAAATCCCTTCGATAGCAAAGCCGATCCCATATCTCCTCCCTCGCGGTGGTATCTTCAGCGCGGACATCCCGCGAGCGTGTCGTTCGGCGTGAATGTTGAGGCAAGATTGGAGACCGTGACCGAGTTCTGGCCGAAGTGGCAGAGCGAGGTCATCAACGG
>Ga0137418_10001199_pt1 | contig 23831 bp, 19 predicted proteins | sample CZODoug3_1_2_16f_FD_122242 | JGI IMG/M metagenome (GOLD analysis project Ga0137418, IMG submission 122242) | Vadose zone soil fungal communities from Angelo Coast Range Reserve, California, USA - CZODoug3_1_2_16fungal (Hybrid Assembly) | ecosystem: Environmental > Terrestrial > Soil > Vadose...
TCACCCGCGAACTCGTGGCCGATGACGAGCGGCGGCTTGATGCGGCCCTGCGCCCAGGGGTCCCAATCGGCGATGTGGAGGTCGGTGCCGCACACGCCGGCGTGTCGCACGGCGATCAGCACTTCGCCCGGCCCCGGTGACGGCTTGGGGACAGTCGTGACGGTCAAGCCGGGGGCGCGCTTCTCCTTGACGATCGCTTGCATTTGCACGGGGATGAGGAACCCTAAGGGACGCGAGGGGGAAGGGGGACGGGTTAGAAGATCGAACGCGTGAACCCGCCGTCCACCTGGAGCACGGCGCCGGTAATATAGCTGGCGGCTTCGGAAGCGAGGAACGCGACGGCCGCGGCGAGCTCGCCCGTGTTGCCGATGCGCCCCATCGGTATCTGGGCGAGCATTTGCTTCATCATTTCGGGCTTGGTCCGCGTCAGCTCCTCGACGCGCTCGGTCGCGATGAAGCCCGGACAGATGCAATTCACCGTGATGCCGTCTGCGGCCACCTCATCCGCGAGCGCCTTGGAGAACCCCAAAACGCCGGCGCGCGCCGTGGTCGAGAGGATCAACCCCGGCAACGGCTGCTTGGCGGCGACCGACACGAGGCAGATGATCCGGCCCCACTGCGCCTTGCGCATGATGGGCACCGCTGCTCGAGCCAAATGGATCGTCGAGAGTAGGTTCAACTCGATGGCGCGCTGCCAGGCATCCGCGGGCTGATCCTTGAACGGTGCGGCGGGCGGACCCCCGGCATTGCAGAAGAGCACGTCGAGCCGCCCCAGCTCCTTCGCCACCCGGTGCACCATCGCCTCGGCCTGCTCCGGCACGCTCACGTCCGCCGCGAACGGGGTCGCCGACAGCTCCTCTGCGGCCCGACGCGTCGACTCCGCCGTGCGCCCGTTGACCGCCACGCGTGCGCCTTCGTGGGCGAGCGCTTTCGCTACCGCGCGACCGATGCCGCGCGTCGAGCCGCACACGAGGGCCACCCGCTTGGCGAGGCCGAGATCCATCGCTAGACGACCGCCGGAACCTTCACGGGCTCAATCCGGATCGCACAGACCTTCAGCTCCGCCATCTTTGCGTAGGGATCGAGGATCGGGTTGGTGAGCAGATTGGCCGCCGCTTCGCGGAAATGGAACGGGACGAAGACCTGGCCGCGCGCGACCCGGTCCGAGATGCGACAGGCGGTGACCATCGAGTTGCGCCGCGACGTGAGCCGAACCAGCTCGCCCTCGGCGACGCCCAGATCGGCAGCGTCGGCGGGATGAATCTCGACGATCGCGGTGGGCTCCCGGGAGTCGAGCCCGCTGGCCCGGCGCGTCATCGTCCCGGTATGCCAGTGATACAGTTGGCGCCCCGTGTTCATCACGAATGGATACTCGTCGTCGGGCAGCTCGGCGGGGTCGGTGTACAGGACCGGCACGAATGTCGCTTTGCCGTCGGCGGTGGGGAACGCGTCCGCAAACAGGAACGCGGTCCCGGGATGGTCCCCGGTCGGGACGGGGTACTGCAGCCCGGCGCCCTCGAGCCGCGCGTAGGTGACGCCCGCCCAGCTCGGCGTCACCTGGGCGATCTCGGCCATCACCTCTTCGGCCGTGTGGAACGGCGTCGCCAAACCGAGTCGGCTCGACAGATCGATAAGGATCTCGAGGTCGCCGCGCGCCTGACCCGGCGTGTCGACCGCCTGGTGGGAGATCTGAATGCGCCGCTCCGTGTTCACGAATGTGCCGGTCTTCTCGGCGAAGCTCGAGGCGGGCAGGACCACGTCGGCGTAGCGGGCAGTCTCGGTGAGGAACAGATCCTGGACCGCGAGGAACTCGAGCTCGCGGAACCAATGCTCGGCATGCGCGATGTCGGGGTCGGAGATGATGGGGTTCTCGCCCATGATGTACATGCCGCGGATCCCGCTCTCCGGCTTCACGACCTCCGTCACCATCAGGCCCTTCTTGAGCGACAGCGACTCGGGCACGACCCCCCACGCCTTGGCAAAGCGAGCTCGCACCGCCGTGTCGCCGACCGGCTGGTAGTCGGTGTAGACGAACGGAATCGCCCCCATGTCGGAAGCGCCTTGCACATTGTTTTGGCCGCGGATCGGCAACATCGCGGCGCCCCAGCGCCCGATCATGCCGCACGCGAGCATCAAGTTGAGGAACGACGCCACGATGTCGGTGCCATTGGCGTGCTGCGTCAGGCCCATGGCCCAGAGCGAGCTGGTGTTGGGGCCGCGGGCGTAGATCTCGGCGGCGCGCCCGATCTTCTCGGCCGGGATCCCGGTGATTCGCGCCGCCTTATCGAGCGTGTACGGCGCGACGGCCACCCGCACTTTCTCGAAGCCATGGGCCCGGTTGGCGATGAAGGCTTTGTCCTCGAGACCCAATGCCAGGATGTGGTTCAACATCGCCGAATAGAGGGCGACATCGGTGCCCGGCTGCAACTGGAGGTGAATGTCGGCTCGGCCGGCCAGCTCGGTGCGCCGTGGGTCCGCTACGATAAGGGTCGCCCCGTGCTCGTGAGCGCGCTTGATCGCGGCGCCGAAGACGGGATGCGACTCAGTCGTGTTGGCGCCGCCGATGAAAATGACGTCGCACGCCTCCTCGATCTCGCGCATCGACCCCGAGGCCGCCGACGTGCTGAGCGCGCGCTGCATCGCCGCCACCGAGGTCGAGTGGCACAGCCGCGTGCAGTGATCCACGTTGTTCGTGCCCAGCGCGGCGCGGAACATCCGCATCATCAGGTAGTTCTCTTCGTTCGAGCACTTGGCCGATGAGAAACAGGCCAGGGCGTCGCCGCCGCGCTCGCGCTTGATGCGTGACAGCTCCTGGGCGGCCAGCTCGAGCGCTTCCTCCCACGTGGCTTCCCGGAACGGCTCGTACCAGTCGGCCGGTGTGGCCACGCGGTCACGGATGTCCTGGTCGAGGCGCTCGAGCAGCGGCAGGTCGCGCACCGATTTCCCTGTGGCGCGGGGCGGCGTTCCGGGCTTCGCCTGCTGGCCCTCCCCCTCGATGCTACGCCACGGGCCACCGCGGCGTTCTGCGCCCGTCGCGCCGTGCCACACCCAGCGGTCGCCCTCCTTCTTCCACCCTTTTCTCATCAACGGCTTGGTCAGGCGATCTCGATGCTGGGGAAAGTCATAGCCGAAGCGGCCCTTTACGCAAGTCGAGCCCTGGTTAGGGGTGTTCAGCTCGATGTTCGGGGAGGTGACGCGGATGACTTTTTCGCCGGCGACGTGCAGGTCTACCTGACACCCCACGCCGCAGTACGGGCACACGGTCCGGACGACCCGGTCGGGGTGGCGGATCTGCTCGGGGGCGAACCGCTGCCGCGGCATCACCTCGAAGATCGCGCCGGTGGGACAGACGCGGACGCATTCACCGCACCAGGTGCACCCCGCCTTGTCGGGATCACCGTCGGCGCCGATGATGATTTCGGCGTGCTCGCCCCGGAACCCCACGTCGAGCACGCCGACGACCTGGATGTCCTCGCACGCCCGCACGCAGCGCGTGCACAGGATGCAGGTGGACATGTCGTGGCGGATCATCGGGTCGCCGGGCCGTTCGTCGCCCGAGCGCAGGGGCAGGTCGCGGGCCTCGACCAGCGTAGGCGTCACGCCGTAGCGCACGACGTAGCCCTCGAATTCGTTGCGCGGCTTGGCGCGGCCGCCGTTGCGCAGATGGTCCGCCGGATAGCGTTCGAGCAGCAGGCGGAGGACGCCCTTACGGTTCTCGACCGCCGCGTGCGACTCGGTCGTGACGACCATGCCGTCAGCGACCTTGGTGGCGCACGCCGGGAGAAGCTTCGGCTGGCCCTCGACCGATACGAGGCAAATGCGGCAGTTGCCCACGATCGGCAGCTGCGGGTACCAGCAGAGCGCCGGGATGTCGATCCCGGCGGCCTTGGCCGCCTCGAGGATGGTCCGACCTTCCGCTGCGGTGACGGAGCGGCCGTCGATCTGGAGCGTCGCCATACAGGTATAGATATCGTCCGGTAGGGGAGTCGCAAGACGAGTGGGGGAAAAACGCACGGGGCCGGCGCTGTGCGCCGGCCCCGTCGTGCATCAGAGTGCGATTAAATCAGCGAGGATCCACCGGCAGGTGCAGGTGCGTGTGGTCCCCGTTCTCCCCTTCGTCTGTGAACCAGCAGTAGGCCCAGATCTTCGCCGGGCGCAGCACCTGTTGGCCGGCGCGCAGGATGATGCCCATCGGCTCGTCGTCGAGTACTAGCGGGAGGCTGGTCATGCCACGCCTAAGGGCAAGCGGCTTGCCACGGCGTCTCGTCCACAACCTGCAGTCCTACATCAACTTACAAAGTGCCTGTCAGGTCGGTGTCGTTATTCGGACACGCTCGACGCCGTGTCGAGCTGACGCGGGGGCTTGGTCGCCGTGAAGCCGCTGCGTTTGGAGCGGCGGCTGCGTTGCACCTGCCACCCGTTGTACAGCGCCTGCAGCGCTTCGGGCGCAAGGGGGATCACCCCGCGCGGCGCACCGGCCGAGAGGACGATATGAACGCCGCCCGAGCGCGTGCGGGCTTTGAGATCCGCGATCAGGGCGGCGCGGTCTTTCGCCCGAAGGTCGGCGAGGCTCCTCGGCTCGAGCACGACGAGCGATGGTGAGAGGTCGGGGAACCAGCTGCCGAAGTTGATCACGAGCGCTTGCAGCACGCCGGCGAGCTGCTCCGTCACCGCGCGTCCCTCGGCCGCCTCGATGGCGCCAAGGTCCTGATCCACAAGGAATACCTCGATGTCGTGCGCCGCGAGAAACAGGGCTTCAGCCAGGGCGGCGGCGCCGACCACCACGACGAGGTCACCCGGCTCGAGGCGCGGTGCCCACGCAACGATGGGGTGCGCGTGGTCCAGCCCCCAGTGTGTGGGTTCGCGCTGTGCTTCCCGCAGGGCGCGGTGTTTCTGGCGCCAGCGCGGGAATGAGGGCAGGCGCAGGCGCCGCGCGATGATGCGGTCCACGTGTTCCAGCAGGAGCACCTCGGTGAGCAGGTACTGATCCTGGGCGCTCGCCTGCAACTCGCGCACGGCCTCGTCCCCGATCTGGAGCAGGTCCCCGCGCGGGATCGCGTTCTTGTACTCCTCGATCCGCTGCAGAATGAACTCCTGATACTCCTGTTTGAGCGAGCGGGAGGGACGGGGGGCACGGGTCGCCGCGAGCCGCTCGGCGGTGGACGACGTCAGCATGGCTCGACGTGCACCGTGACGGTGTTGAGCTCGAGCTCCTGTTTCAGGCGCTCTTCAACCTTGTCGGCGATGGCGTGGGCGGCGGCGACGTTGGCATCGCGATCCACGGCGATCGTCACCTCGGCGTAGCGCACGCCGGCGCCTCCCCCCCGGCCGCCGCGGGAGCGAATGTCGTAGGCGCTCTTCACGCCGTCCACACCCTGCGCCGTGTGGCGAATGACGCGTTCTGGGATGGCCCGCTCGTCCACCAGCACCGGTACGGTGCGTGCGAAGATCTGGTAGCCAACGCGCACCATGAGGATCGCCACCGCGATGGCGATGATCGGATCCACCCACAGGTAGCCCTGGCGTGCGAACAGCACGCCGATCAGGACGCCGATCGTGACGAAAACGTCGGTGCGGGTCGCTGCCGCGTCGGCGATGAGCAGCTCGCTCGACAGCTCGTGCCCGCGCCGGTTCTCGTACCAGGCGATGAACACGTTCACGCCCAGCGTGCCGACCAGCACGGCGAGCCCCTGGTCGGACATCTCGATCGCGTGGCCTCCGCCGGCGAGCCTCTGCACCGCGCCCCGCACCAGCTCGAAGCAGGTGATCGAGAGAAAGACGACCACCGCGAGCACGCCGAGCGACTCGAACTTGCCGTGGCCATAAGGGTGGTTCTCATCGGGCGCCTGGGCGGCCACGCGGACGACGATCAGCCCCAGCATGTTGTAGATCGCGTCCACGGAGGAGTGCAGCGCGTCGCCCAGGACGGCGAGCGAACCGGAGACCACGCCGACCGATACCTTGGCGGCGAGTACGGCCAGGTTGGCGACGAGGAGCCCGACGAGGACGCGGCGAACCGCGGCTGAGGACATGGCCTGCAACCTTGTGACTGGGGCTGATTTAGTCAACTTTGCTTGACAATAATGAGATAATTGTCTAAATATCTATCCATGCATGACTCGCTGTTCCGCGCTCTCGCCGACCCCACGCGCCGCCGCATTCTCGAGCTCCTGGCCGAGGGCGACCGCACCGCTGGAGACATCGCGGAGCAGTTCCCGATCGCATTTGCCTCGGTGTCGCACCATTTGGGCGTGCTCAAGGCGGCCGGCCTCGTGGCCGCGGAGCGGCAGGGGCAGTTCATTCGCTACCGGCTCAACACGACCGTGTTTCAAGAGGTCGTGCGCTACTTCATGAAGAGCTTCCCGGGAGGGAACGATGCGTAGCCGCTGGTTTGGCGTGGCGGTCGCGGCAGGCGCCGCGGCCGGTTCGGTGTGGGCGTACTCCCAACTGCCCGAGACCGTCGCAACGCACTGGAACCTGCAGGGGACGCCGGATGGCTACTCGTCCCGCTTCTGGGCGGTCGCCGTGATGCCGCTCGTGATCCTCGGCCTGACGGTCCTGTTCAACGTGCTGCCCAAGGTCGATCCCCGGCGTGAGAACTACGCCAAGTTCCTGGACAGCTACTGGCTGATCGCAAATGCGATCCTCGTCTTCACCGGCGTCGCGCACGCCCTGATCATCGCGAACGGCCTCGGCTACACCGTGCAGGTGGACCGGCTGCTTCCGGTGGGCGTGGGTCTGCTCCTGGCCTTCCTCGGCAACTACCTGACCCGTGTCGAGCCGAACTGGTTCATCGGGGTGCGCACGCCGTGGACCCTCTCGAGCGACGCCGTGTGGCGCAAGGTGCACCGCACCGCCGGGTGGCTGTTTGTGATCGCCGGGCTGGTGATCGCGGCGGGCGCATTCGCGCCGCGAAGCGCCTTTGTGCCCCTCTTCGTCGCGGCGATCGTCGTGGCGGCGGGGATTCCGGTGGTGCAGTCGTACGTGCTGTGGCGGCGAGAGCAGAAATGATGCGTCAGTCGACGGCCCGCAGCAGCGCTCCTTTCAGGTAGCCCGTCTCCGGGACATTGACCAGCTCGGGGTGATCCCCCGCCGCGCCGGACACCGCGAGCAGCTGTAGCCGCCGGCCGGAGTCGCGCGCGGCGTCGGCGAGCATCGCCTGGAAGACGTCGCGGCTCACGTGATACGAGCACGAACAGGTGAAGAGCACGCCCTCCCGCGCCAGGATGCGCATCGCCCGGAGGTTGATCTCCTTGTAGCCCGCCACCGCGCGGGGCAGGGTGTCCTTGGTCTTGGCGAACGCGGGCGGGTCGAGGACGATCGTGTCGAACCGCTCCTTACGCTGTTCGAGCTCGCGCAACAGGTCGAAGGCGTTGGCTTCCCGCCACGCGATGTTGCCGATGCCGTTGAGCCGGGCATTATCCGCGCCCCGCGCCAGCGCCTCGGCACTCTGGTCTACCGCGATGACTTCCGCCGCGTGCCGTGCCAGATGCAGCGCAAAGGAGCCGTGATAGGTGAAGAGGTCGAGCGCTCTGCCGCCCGAGCGGGCGTGGCGCGCCACGAGCGCACGGTTCTCGCGCTGATCCAGGAATGCTCCCGTCTTCTGCCCCGACCACGGGGCTGCGAGATAGCGGACACCGGCCTCCTCGACCTCTACGGTCTCGGGGACGGCGCCATAGGCGAGCACGACCTCGAGGGGCAAGCCCTCATGCCGCCGCACCCCGGCGTCGTTGCGGAGCAGGATTCCTTCCGGGGCGAGCGTCGCGCGGATCGCGGCGAGCACGTCGTCCCGTGCCCGCTCCAGCCCCGCCGACAGCAGCTGCGCCACGACCCAGGGTCCGTACTTGTCCACGACGAGCGATGGCAGACCGTCTCCCTCGGCGTGCACGGCGCGCCAGGCGCTGGCTTCGATCCCCGCGCGCCGTTGCGCGGCGGCCGCGATGCGCGCTCCCCACCAGGCCGCGTCCACCGCCTCGTTGCCTCGGGTGAGCAGCCGCAACCGGATCTCGGACTTGGGGGAGTAGAGCGCTTGTCCCAGGAAGCGCGCACGGCGGTCGGTGACGCGGATGATCCCGGGCTCCTGCTCCGGCTCCTCGGCCACGTCGCTGCGATAGATCCAGGGGTGGCCCTGCTTCCACCGTTCGGCGCCCTTGGCGGTGACGACGGCGGTCCCGCCTATCATCGATCCGGCCGCAGCTTCGCCGCTTCCCGCAGATACGTATGTTTCAGCTCGCGCGGCGGCTTGGCCGTGTAGAAGTGCAGCAAGACGCGGATGCAGCGTGGTATGCCTCCAGGGACTGCGACCTCGGCCGCGCCAAGCAGGGGCACGTCGGTCCAGCCGAGGCGGCGGGCGGCTCGGGCGGGGTACTCCGCGGTGAGGTCGGGGGACGACGTGAAGATGGCGCTCTCCACGTCCTCCGGCGCAAAGCCGTTCGCGGTCTGGAGGGCGCGCAGCAGCTCTTCCGTGGCCTGCAGGATCGCTTCACTCGTGTTCGCGGTCGCGGTGGTTGCCCCGCGGAGCCCGCGCAGGATCTTCGTCATGGCGCTTGCCGATCAGTGGCGCTTGATGGTGCTCACGGATCCCGTGTTGCTCAAGGGCCGGGATCCGGTCGCGGTGTGCCGCCAGGCCGTGGCCGGCGGGGCGACGCTGGTCCAGGTGCGCTGGAAAGATGGCGCGCCCGCGGACGTCCTCCAACTGACCGCCGCCCTCGTGAGCGCGCTCTCCGTGCCCGTCCTGGTCAACGACCGGGTCGACATCGCGCTGGCCGCCGGGGCGGCCGGCGCCCACCTGGGCCAGGACGACCCGCCGCTCGACGTCCTCCGGCCCCACGTGCCGCCCGGCTTTCTGCTGGGCGTGTCGGTAGGGAGCGCCGAGGAAGCGGTGCGCGTCCGCGCCTGGCCTGCCGACTACTGGAGCATCGGTCCCTGCTTCACGACGGCCAACAAACCCGACGCCGGTCCCGCGCTTGGAGCGGAGGGGTTTGCGGCACTGGCACGCTTGGCTCCCGACAGGATGCCGGTGATCGGGATCGGGGGGATCACGGCGACGAACGCTGCCACGATCGTCCGCACCGGGGGGGGGGCGGCCGGCGTCGCGGTGATGGGGGCGGTGGTCGGCGCGCGCAACCCCGAAGCGGCAGCGCGGGCGCTCAGCGCCGCTGTCGGGCCCGCCTGATCGCCGCCAGGTGATCCGCGTACGTCTCCGAGAAGACGTGTTTCCCGTCGGGTTGCGCGACAAAATAGATGAAGCCGACAGGAGCGGGATTGAGCGCCGCATAGAGGCTCGAGTCGCTCGGCTGGCTGATCGGGCCCGGCGGCAGACCGGGGTGCAAGTACGTGTTGTAAGGTGAGCGAATCTGCAGGTTTCTCTCCCACACGCGCCGCAAACGCCGGCCGTAGGCGTAGTTGATCGTTGGGTCGGCCTGCAGGGCCATGCGGCGCTTGAGGCGATTGTGATAGACCGCGGACACGTAGGGGCGGTCGGGGCGATAGCGAACCTCTGATTCGATGATCGACGCGAGCGTCACCACCTCGTGGCGCGTCATGCCCAGCTGCCCCACGCGCGCGTCCCATTCCGGCGACCATCGCTCGATGAATTCGTGCGTCATCACGCGCACCAGGTCGCGGGCCTTGATCCCCACCGGCACGGTGTAGGTCGTCGGGTACATGTAGCCTTCGACGCCCGCGGGGTTCGCGCGGATGCCCAGCTCGCGTTGCAGCGCGGTGTCCTTCACCGCCGCGAAGAATGAGTCGCGCGGGATGCGCAGCCAGACGCGCGCCCGTTCGGCGATCTCGAAGGCCATCATCCCTTCGAGGACCGTGAAGCGGACTTCCGCGCCGCGGCCCGCCTTGAGGGCGGTCACCACGTCGCCCCAGCTGTCGTCTACGTGGAACGTGTAGATGCCGCTCTTGAGCCCGCCGGGGAGGCCGCGGACGCGGGCATAGAGGCGGAACCAGCCGGGGTGATCGATCACGCCGCGCTCGGAGAGGGTATCGACAGCTTGGCCGAAGGTCGCCCCCCGAGGGATGGTGACCGTCACTCGCGCGCCCTGTGAGCCGCCGCCGCACGCCGCTACGGCGAGCACGAGCAAAGTGAGGAGGATAGCCCTCACGTCGTTCCCCCCCGCTTGGCATCCAGGTAGTGTTGCAATAGCAGCGCGGCGGCCAGGGCGTCCACGTCGGCCTTGCGGCCCCGCGTCGAGCCGCCCATCTCGCGCACCGCCGCCAGCACCCGCGCGGTCGTCATGCGCTCGTCCCACAGCGACACCGGGAGCGCCGAGCGGCGGCCGATGTCATCGGCGAGGGCCCGTGCCGCGCGCGCAGCGTCTCCCTCGGCCCCGGCCTCGTCCAGCGGGAGTCCCACGACGACGCCGACGACCTGCTGCGCCGTGACGTGCTCGAGGAGACGAGCCATCGGGAAGCGCTTACCGGGCCGCCGGGTGAGCGTGTCGAGCGGTTGTGCGAGGGTTTGCGATTCATCGGAAAGGGCGAGGCCGATGCGGCGCTCGCCCCAGTCCACGCCGAGAAGACGGCCTGCTGCCGCCGTCACCCCTGCGCCATCGTCTGGAAGAACTCGGTGTTGGTCTTGGTCCGCTTGAGTCGTTCCAGCAGGAATTCGATCGCCTCGACCGGCGGCATGTCGGCCAGGAAGTTGCGCAGCAGATACACCTTGTTGAGCTCTTCCTTGGTGAGGAGCAGCTCTTCCTTCCGCGTACTGGTGCGCTGCACGTCGATGGCGGGGAAGGTGCGCCGCTCGGCGATGCGGCGGTCGAGGATGACTTCCGAATTGCCGGTGCCCTTGAACTCTTCGAAGATCACTTCGTCCATGCGGGAGCCCGTGTCGATCAGGGCGGTGGCGAGGATCGTGAGCGAGCCGCCGCCTTCGATGTTGCGCGCGGCGCCGAAGAACCGCTTCGGCTTCTGGAGCGCGTTCGCGTCGACACCACCGGACAGAATCTTGCCCGAGTGCGGGACGACCACGTTGTGCGCCCGGCCCAGGCGGGTAATCGAGTCCAGCAGGATGACCACGTCCTTGCCGTGCTCCACCAGGCGCTTCGCCTTTTCGATCACCATGTCGGCGACCTGGACGTGGCGGTCGGCCGGCTCGTCGAACGTCGACGAAACGACCTCCACGTTCGCCCCCTTCACATTCTCCTCCATGTCGGTCACTTCCTCCGGCCGCTCATCGATCAACAGGACGATGAGGTAGACCTCGGGGTGGTTCTCGATGATGGAGTTGGCGAGCTTCTGCATGAGGATCGTCTTGCCGGCTTTCGGGGGCGACACGATCAAACCGCGCTGGCCTTTCCCGATCGGCGACAGGATGTCGAGTACCCGCATCGACAAGTCGCCGTCCTTGCGCTCCAGCTTGAGCTGCTCCTCGGGATAGCGCGGCCGGAGGTTGTCGAACGCGACGCGGTGCTTGGCCTTTTCGGGCTCCTCACCGTTGACGACTTCGACCTTCAGCAGCGCCAGGTAGCGCTCGCCCTCTTTGGGCGGCCGCACCTGGCCCATGATCGTGTCTCCGGTGCGCAGATCGAAGCGCTTGATCTGGCTCGGGGACACGTAGATGTCGTCGGGGCCGTACAGGTAGTTCCAATCGGGGCTGCGCAGGAACCCGTACCCTTCGGGGAGGATCTCCAGCACACCTTCGCCGCGGAGCACCGTGTCGGTGTCGAGCAGCGATTGTTCGATGCGGAAGATCAGATCCTGCTTGCGGAGCCCCGAATAGTTTTGAATGTTGAGGCTCTCGGCCATCGCGTGCAGTTCCGCGACGGACTTTCTCTTCAGTTCGGCGATATCCACGTGTGCTTCAGCTCCGGTTGCGTTACGGCGGGGGAACCCCGGGATGGGGGAGTGGGCCTAGTTGATAATGGAAACCTGGGAATGTGGCGGCGTGCGAAGCCTCAATAATAGCGCGCGCCCGTGAGCCTCACAAGGTTCCTCACGGCGTGGCGGACGATTCCCCTCCGTGACCGCGAAGTCATTGATGCGCTTGTAGATCGGGCCCACGCCGGCCCCCCGCCATCGGCCGAGCTGGCCAAGGCGCTCGACGCGTGGCCCGGCAGCTCCTACTGGTCGGACGAGCCGGACGGCCGGCACCTGGTCCTCACCCATCCCAATTCGCCGCGCCCCCGGGAGCGATGGGTGGTGCACGCGCTGCTCTTCGCAGCCACGTTGTTCACGACGACCGTCGGCGGGGCGGTGCTGAGCGGCGCGGTCAGCGTGGACGCCGCCATGTCGCCGGGGGCCTGGGGCGCGGCGTTCGTCACGGGCTGGCGCAGCGGCCTGAGCTTCTCGCTGCCCCTCCTGGCCATTCTCTTGTGCCACGAGCTGGGGCACTACATCACGGCACGCCGCTATCACCTCGATGTCTCACCACCCTACTTCCTCCCCGGGCCCCCGGCGCCGATCGGCATCGGCACGCTTGGTGCGTTCATCCGATTGCGCACGATTCTCACCGACCGCCGCCAGCTGATCGACGTCGGGGCCGCGGGTCCATTCGCCGGATTCCTGGTCGCGCTGCCCGTATTGTGGATCGGCTTGGCCCTCAGCCGGCCGGTGACCGAGTCGGGAGCGCACGGGATGCAGGTATGGCTCCGGGAAGGGCAGCTGTGGCAACTCGGCGATTCGATTATCACATACATCGTCCGGCGCGTCGCGTTCGGAGGCGCGCCGGCTGTCGCGCTGCACCCCACTGCCGTGGCGGGGTGGTTCGGCATGTTTGTCACGGCGCTCAATCTCATGCCGATGGCGCAGCTGGACGGGGGCCACATCCTCTACGCCGCGGCGCCAGGGCGCCACGAATGGATCGCGCGCGGATTCTGGGTGAGCATCATGGTGCTCGGGTGGTTCTGGCCCAACTGGCTCGTGTGGGGTGTGTTGGTGCTCGTGCTTTCGCGCGGACGCCTGGCCCATCCGCCTGTGCTGGATTCCTACCGCGCGTTGCCGCCCTCGCGGCGCTGGCTCGCGTGGGCGAGCCTCGCCCTGTTTTTGGCGACTTTTACACCGGCACCATTCAGTTCGTAAGTATTGCGTAAGTCTCTTTTTCTTATATCTTTGCCCAAACCAGCCAGATCGGCTCTGCATGCCAGCACAACCGGCTCGGTACCAGGCTTCGCCCGCGCTCGACCAGGTCGTTCACGACCTTCCTCCGATTCGTTTCGACGGACAGCCGATTGATATTCGCCTCTCGGTGCGACGCTCCGAGGACGGCATCTGGCGTGGTCGCGTTCTGTTCGGCGCCGAGGGAACCGAGGCCGAGCGCTCCACGGCCGAGATCTTCTGCGCGAGCTCGGAGCCCGACCTGTGGCAGGCAGTCCGGGACCTGCGCGACCACCATCTGCGCGATCTCTACCGCTCATTGCTTTGATGGTGGATGCGCGCGCCGCGTTGCTGAAGGTCCGGCACGACCTGTCCAACCCCCTGTCGGCGATTCTCGCTGAAACGCAGGTCCTGCTCCTCACCCCCGAGAAGTTCGACGAGGAGTCGCTCGCCGGTCTCAAACAGATCGAGGACCTGGCGCGCAAGATGCGTCAGATGCTCCAAGCGCTAGAGTGAGCCGGCGGCACCGGTCCCGGTACTGCCCGCCTACCGTGTGGTGGCGCCCTACCTTCCGCCGCCGCGTCGCCTTCCTCTATAAGGCTCTCCCCCCCTCGGTTCGACGTCGTGTCGGGCGCGTCCACCTCTTCTGGTGACGGCGGTCATAGCGGCCCGGGTCGCTCAGCGGCAATCGTAGATCCCCTTGCGAGCCTAGTGTCGCGGGGCATCTTTCCAACCCCCTTATGTGGCGCTGGAGCATCAACTTGAAGGTTTCGCGTTTCGTGCTCCTTGGGGTGGTCTGCCTCGGCGCTGCATGCGCGGGCAGGGGGGGCGCCCGGCCGGGCGCCGTCACCCCCGCTGAGATCCCCGCCCTCCAAACCCAAGCTCAACAGCAACCGAACAACGCCCGAGTGCACTTCCGCCTCGCGGCTGCCCTCATGTCAGCCGGCAGGTGCGATACCGCGGTCGTTGTGGCACGGGCCGGCGAGCTGCTCGCGCCCGCCGACGCAGTCGGGCCCCTGGTGGTAGGGGGCTGCCAGGAGAAGGGCGGGCGGTACGACCTGGCCTTTGCGACCTACACCGACTTCGCCGCGCGTCACCCGGAGGCGCGTGGCATTGGCGCAGTGCGCGCCAAGGCGCAGATCGCCCTGCGCACTCAAGCGGAACAGACGGCCCGCCAGGCGCTCGCCAGTGAGTCGACGCTGACGTCGCAGCCTCCCGAGCCATCGACGCTCGCGGTCCTCCCCGTGACCATCTCCGGCGACTCCACGCTGCAACCCCTGTCGCGCGGACTCGCCGAGCTCATGACGTCGGATCTGGCCATGGTGCGCACGCTGCGCCTGTTGGAGCGCATCCAGATTGGTGCGCTGCTCGATGAGCTTAAGCTGGGGCAGAGTCAACGAGGCGACCCGACCACGGCGGCGCGGGTGGGTCGGCTGCTGCGGGCGGAGCGCATGGTGCAGGGCGTCGCGTCCATCAAGACGGACGGTCCGGTGAGTCTGTCGGCGTCCGTCGTGCGCGGCGACGGGACGGTCCGCTCGGGAGCGCAGGCGAGCGGTACGTTCAGACAGCTGCTCGACCTCGAGAAGCAGTTGGTGTTCGGCCTGGCGGCGCAGCTGGGGATCCAGCTGACCGAAGCCGAGCGGCAGCGCATCCTGCGGCAGGGCCCTCGGAACCTCGCTGCCTTCCTCGCCTACAGCGAGGGCCTCGAGGCGTTGGACCGCGGTGACTATCGCGCCGCCGCCGCGGCGTTCGGCGCGGCGGTGCGCGCCGATCCCAGTTTCCAGGCGGCGCAGCAGCAGCAGCAGGCGGCCGAGGCGGCACCCACGGTCGAGGCGTCGGGCGGCGATGTGGTCACGGTCGTGGAGGCGGTGGATCTACTGACTACGCCGACCGAGCCTGCATCCGATGCGGCGCTCGCCTCCGCCGGCAGCGATGTCTCACCCTCGATAGCCGATGGGCTGACGCAGAACACCGGTGGGCCGGCCACGGTGGTCGAGCTCACGCCGGCGAGCCAGGGCATCAACTCTGTGGCGGGGGCGTCGACGATCATCCGTATCATCTTCCGGCGCCCCTGATGCGCACGCGCGCCCTGCTCGTCCTCTGCGGCCTCGGGGCCAGCGGCACGGCGGCGGCTCAGGTGGCCACGACCACGGCCCGCACCGGGGTCGTCTTCGAGAGCTACAGCTTCGGATCGGGGCTTGCCTTCGACCGCATCAGCGAGCTGACGATCCCCGTCACCGTCACTCAGCGCTTCAGCAACCGCCTCGTGGTTGACGTCGCGACGGCGTACGCCAGCGCGTCGGTTCGTGAGGCAGGCGGCAAGACGATCGATCACTCCGGGCTCATCGACACCGACGTGCGGGCCACCGTCGGCGTACTTCCCGGACGGCTCATCTTCACGCTCGTCGCGACGCTCCCCACCGGTGCCACCGCGGTCCCGGATACCGCGATCCCGCTGTACGGTGCGACGGCGACCGATCTGCTCGGGTTCACGACGTCCGGCTTCGGCTCGGGCGGGGGCGTGTCGACCGGGTTCGCCTCGGCCTTCAAGCTGGGGCGTGATTGGGCGGTGGGAACGGGCGCGAGCTATCGCTACGGCGCGGCCTATACGCCCGTCGCGGGCGGCACGGAGATGTCACCCGGCGGAGAGGTGCGGGCTCGGTTCGGCGTGGAGGGTCCGTTCGGCGGCGGCAAGTATTTCCGCGGGGCGTTCGTCTACACGACGAGCGGCGCCAACGACCTGGGCGGTGGACGCCACAACGTCGTCGGCGATCGCGCGCTCGCGTACGCGGCGGTGAATCTGCCGCTCGGCCGCTCGAGCCTCCAGGTGTACGGCTGGGAGATGCGCCGCCTGCGGCCCCGCGACTTCGACGCTCCGGGCGCCGTCCCGACGCCGCGCGGCAATGTCCTCGCGCTCGGCGCGCGGCTCAACCGGCCGCTGTCCCCCAAGGTCAGCCTCGCCCCGCTGCTGGAGTTCCGCCACGAGCTGACGGGGCCGACCGACAAGATGGAGCTGCTGGGCTACCTGCTGCGGACCGGCAGCGACGTCCGTTACCGTCTCAGCGAGCGGGCCACGGCCGTGCTGCAGGCCCAGCTCGTGTTTGGAAAACTGCACGACGAGCAAACTACCGTCTCTCTGTTCGGGCCTCGCCTCGGCGTGTCTCTCGAGTGGAGCCGGTGACCGAAAACTCGCGTCTGTGACCCGCCGGGTCGTTTGGGTACTGCTGGTCACAGTCGTCGCCTTGAGCTGCCTGCGCGATTCGACGGCGCCGCGGCTCGTGTCCGGCCATCTCGCCGTCGCGCCTGTGTTCGAAAGCGGCGCCGCCGGCATCGTCGACTTCGATCGTGCGCGCATTACCGTCGAGCGTCCGGGCAGCAACAGCGGCCCGGTGCTCGATACCGTGATCGCGATCCCGGCGACCGCCGACTCGATCGATCTCTCGGTGTCCGTCTCATTGAGCGCGGCGAGCGAGGACCTGCTGGTGTACCTGCGGCTCGTCAACGCGGCGGGCGACACCGTCTTCCGCACCAACCCCTACCCCCTGCCCGTCACCGTCACCGCCAATGGTGGCACGACGCCGATCGAAACGCAGATCGCGTATGTGGGCGTGGGCTCCGACGCGGTGTCCGTGGTGATCGGCACGCCCGACACCGCGGTCTTCTTCGGCCAGACGCTCCAGCTCGACGCGGTCGCGTGGGGGTCGCTGGAGCAGCCGATCCCCGGTACGCCGATCGCGTGGCGGTCGCTCGATTCGACGCGGGTGCGCGTCCCGAATCGCGCCGTCGGGCAGGTGGTGGGCGGCCCGGCCCGGGGGACGGCGCGCATCGTGGCCCAGCTGCTCACGGGCCCGGCCGACACCGTGCTGATCGCCGCGCAGCCGGTCGCCTCCGCGCTGAGCCGGGTAAGCGGCGACAGCCAGACGGCGGTGCCCGGCGTGGCCCTGCCGCTGCCCTTGCGCGTGCGCGTCACCGCGACCGACGGCCTCGGCGTTCGCGTGCCCGTCACCTTCCGCGCCCTGACCGCCGGCGACTCCGTGGGGCCGGGCCTCGTCGTGAGCGACAGCGCCGGCTACGCCGAGACGAACGCCTCGGTCGGCCCCGCCGCGGGACCCCGCACCTTCCAGGCGAGCGTGGCGGGAATCGCCGCCCCGGTGACGTTCACCGCCACCGCGTTGAGTGGCGCCGTCGCGTCGGTCACGCTCGATCGCACGGCCGACACGATTCCGCGTGGCGCCACGCTCCAGTACGCCGCCACCGCGCGCGACTCGCTCGGCAACCCGGTGAGTGTGACGATCGGTTGGACGTCCACGGGGCCGTCGGTCGCGACCGTGAGCGGGACAGGCCTGGCGAGTGCGGTCGGCGGCGATTCCACGCGAATCATTGCGGCGGCGGCGGGTCACGCCGACACGGCGAAGCTGTACGTGCGCGTACTGCGCAGCGTGGTCGCCGCGCCGGCGGACACCGTCATCACGGCGATCGGCGACTCGTTCGACCTGCGCGCGACCGCCTACGACAATTTCGGGGCGGTCGCACCCGCGGGGTTCACGCGCACGTTCGTTTCAGCCACGCCGACCGTCGTGACCGTGAACGCGACGACGGGGCGGACACGCAGCGTCGGCGCGGGCAACGGCGTGGTGGTGGTGCGTGACTCGGTGGATGCGAGTCTCAAGGTGCAGGGCACCGCGACCGTGCGCGTCAACCAGACCACGACGAGCATCCAGACGCTGCCGACCCGGCCGGACACGCTCAAGGTCGGCGTCAATGGGAACGGCCAGATCATCGCGCGAGCGCGCGATCGCAACGGCTACCAGATCCCGGGCAAGACGTTCGCCTTCGGGAGCCGCGATCCCGCCGTCGCCAGCGTGAATGGGAGCGGACTCGTGACGGGGCACCAGCTCAGCGGCACGAGCTACGTGATCGATTCGCTCAGCGACTCGACGGGCACGTTCAAGGACTCGGTATTCGTGGCCGTCGTCGCGTCGCCGCCGGCGCTGCTGCAGTGGGGCTTCGATTCGCTCGCGGTGGGCAACGGTGGCAGCGTGTCGGTCCCGCTGACCTTGAGTCGGACGGACAGCGCCGCGGTCAAGGTTCTGTTGGCATCGACCGACACGATGATCGCCCGCGTGGCGGCCAGCTGCCCCGGAGGGGCGATCAGAAAGGTCCAGATCCCGGCCAACACGGCGGCGACGTCGCTCTTGGTGTGCGGGCTCGCGGCCGGCCGAGTAACGCTCGTCGCCCAGGACTCGGGCGCAGTCTTCCTCCCCGACACGATGGTGGTGACGGTCGTCTCGACGATCGAGTTCCGGGAGATCGCCACGTTCTATCAGCAGCCGTACTTCTATGTGAACCAGAACGAGACCCATCGTGCCCAGGTGTTCCTGTCCGATCCGGCGCCGGCGGGTGGCTTGGGCGTCACGTTCGTCTACGGGCAGGCGGGCAAGTCGGGGGTCAGCCCCGCGCCGGCGATCATTCCCGCCGGTCAGCTAGCGGCGGACGTCGTTATCCAAGGCCTCGTCCCCGGCAGCGACAGTGTCACGCCCACGTCGGGCGGGTTCGTCGGCAAGTTCTCGCGCGTGTATGTCGCGCCCAACAACCTGACGCTGCAGCGCGCGTATCCGTACACGGGGATGCTGGGCGTCGGCCAGACGTTCCAGCCCTACGTCGGGATTACCTACGCGATGGATCACGTCTTGGTGGTCGCCGCGAGCCTGTCGTCGGGCATCGGGACCCTCCAGACGCCCGACACGATCCACACCGGATCCGCGGGCCAGTACTTCACGGTCGCGGCCACCGCGCCCGGCAAGACGGTGCTCAGCGTTACCGCCTCAGGCTGGGTGGGGGCGACCGACACTCTGACGTTCACGACACCGCACCTGGTGGCGTACGGACCCGGCAGCATGATCGCGGGCGACCCGACGCGGGGCGCGTGGACGGCCTATACGGCGGACTCCATCGGGAACCAGCACGCCGTGAAGGACACGCTCGTGGTCACGGCGGTGTCGCGCAACCCGAGCGCGGTCGTCGTGGACTTGCCCACGGCCAAAGTGCTGCCCGGCGCCTCGGGGATCACGCTCGGCAATGCGTTGCGCGCGCTTCCGGCCGCCGGCGGCGACACGGTCTGGATCGTCCTCACGGCGCCGGGCTATGCCACCGACTCGTTCCGGGTGTTTGTGACGAAGCCGACGCTCACCTTGCAGGTCGGTTATCCATATACGGGCCGGGTAGGGCTCGGCACGATGTACCAGAACGCCGGCTACGTGCAGATCCCGTACGTGCGGCCTGACACGTTCACGGTCACGTTCGCGCACACGAGCGCAGCGGTGGTGCGCGGGCCCGCGAGCGTGCGGATTCCGGCAAACCAGACGACCACGTACTTCACGCTCATCGGTGACGCGGTCGGCGTCGATACGCTGTCCATCGACACGGTGGCGACGCTCGGGTACGTCGTCGCGGGCAGTCCCATCGTCTACCATGTCGATTCGCTGAACGTGCGCCCCTACCAGTATCCGGGCGGGACGAACTACACGATCGCGTCACCCTATCCGGTGAACGTATACGCCTACGACTCGGTGGACGGGCAGTCGCGGCCGCTCATTGCACCGTTGCGTGTGAACCTGGTCTCCAGCAATCCCGCCACGTTCACGCTCGATTCGGCGGCGGTAACCATCGACTCCGGCCAATACGCCAGCTTCAACCACCCGGACACGCTCCGCTTCGTGGGCGTCGATACCGCCGGCGCACGCATCCACGCGAGCGCCCCGGGTGCGAGGCCGGATTCTTCGAACCTGATCAAGGTGTTCCCGACGCCGCTCGCCATCCAGCTCGGGTACCCGTACGCCGTCGGGCGGGGTCTACGGTCAAAGAGCAACTACGTCTATGTCGTCGGCGGCAACGTACCCGACACGGTGAAGGTCGCGCTGCGCCGCTTCGACCCGACGCTCGACACGCTGACCGCGGACACGGTGCGGATCGTGAAGGGTCAAAACTCGAGCCAGCCGTTCGAGATCTGGGCGTTGGATTCGAGCCGCACCGACTCGATCGTCGCTACGGCGCCGGGTTACGTGCCCGCCCTGCTCAACATCACGCCGGAGCCGGCGAGCCTGATCCAGGGTGGGCTGCCCAGCACGCGCCTCACCACGGACCCGCCGTACCGGCCACTCGTGTACACGGGGACGCGGTCGCGCACATCGCTCAATCCCTTCGCGCCCGTCAGCGTGACCGTGGTCTCGACCGATCCGACCGTGATGCGGATCGACTCGGCTTTCAGCGTGAACACGGGCGGCGATACCGCGGTGACCGTCGTCGACACGAGTCGCGCGTACGGCTACGTCCGGGTGGTGTTCGTCGGCAGCGGAACGGCGCGGCTGCGCTACGCTGCCCCCGGGTTCGCGCCCGATTCGACGCCGCTCGTGACGGTGACAGGTCCAACCTTGAACCTCAGCCTGGGGGCCAACCAGACCCTGGGCGTGGGTCAGCTCTTCGCGCCGACGCCGAACCAGTATGTCTACGTCAGTAACCCCGTCACGGGAGCGCCGCTGGTCGTGCAGCTGCTGAAGAGCGACAGCACATTGCCGGCGGCCAACCAGGCATTCACGGTCTCGCCGGCGTCGGTGACGATTCCGATCGGCGCCACGAGCAGCAACGCGTTCGAGGTGCAGGGAAACAGCATCGGCGCGGCCGTGCTCACCGCGCGGGCGACCGGCTACGGCCAGGCGACGACCAGCCTGAGCATCGGGCAGCCGAAGCTCTTACTCTCGCCGCAAACGACGACGCTATCCGTTGGGCAGGCGCCAGCAACGTCGACGGTCTATCCCGTGGATCAGGGCGGCACGAACCGTTACGTCGCCGCGACGCTCACGGTCGGGGATACGTCGGCAAATCCGGCTGTGGCGACGGCCGACTCGCTCGTCCTCCAGATCCCGGGCCGCTCGTACTACGCCCAGGTTGGGGTGCGCGGCTTCATCAAGGGCGCCACGCAGATCGTGTTTTCGGCCGCGGGCTACTCACCCGATACGCTCGTCGTGCAGGTCGACACGGCGCAGCTGCAGCTCAACAGCCCGCCGAACGGGCTCGGCGCGGGGCAGGTGGCGCCCAGTCAGATGTACGTCAGCCTGCCGTTCTACACGGCCGACAGCGTGATCGTCAGCCTGGCGTCGACCGACCCGGCGGTCCTCACCGTGCCGGCGCAGGTCACCATCCCCAAGGCCGCCACCTACGCGTACTTCCCGGTGACGGGCACTGGGCTCGGCACCGCCAATGTGACCGCGACGGCGGCCGGCGTGAAGGCCGCCGTGGCTGTGCCGGTGCGCATCAGCACGCCCAAGTTTCAGGTCTTCCTGGGTAGTACGACGAACGCGGGGCAGAAGACGACGGTCACGGTTTACGCCGAAGACTCGCTGGGAACCACGCGCACACCCTTGGCGCCGCTCGCGGTGACGCTCGTGTCGACCCTGCCGGCGCACGCGGCGTTTGACTCGGCGACCATCCGAATCCCGACGATGCTGTACTACGCGTCGACCGGCGTCGTGTTCGACAGCGCGGGGAGTTATACCGTCACGGCGAGCGCTCCCGGGTATGCATCGGGCACCGCGACCACCGCGACGACGGGCGCGCTGGTCACGATCGCCGACTTCTCGTTCACGCCGCAAGCGATGACGATCACGAAGAACCAGTACGTGACGTGGAAGAACACCGGGGCCGTGACGCACACCTCGACGTCCGACACTGCCGGCTGGGATACCGGTAGCGTCACACCGGGACAAACCTCGAGCGCCGTCTACTTCCCGACGCCCGGTACGTACACGTACCACTGCAACGTGCATCCCGCGATGACCGCCACGATCGTCGTAAACCCGTAGCGCCCGCACCACATCTAGACAGCCCGTCCGACGGGTCCCATCCTAAGGAGTCCGCTTCCTTGGAGGGCCGTCATGAAGCGTTTCGGTCTGGGGCTGTTCCTCGCGTTGACGTTGGTCGATTGCGGCGGCGGTGATGGAGGCGGTCCCACCGTGATCACCGCCGTTCTCCTTTCAGGGGACTCGACCGTGGTGCTGGCCGGCACGCGTCAGCTCGTCGCCACGGCCAAGTCCGGTGCCTCGACGGTCACCGGCGCCACCTTCGAGTGGTCGTCCAGCGACACGACGCGCGCCACAGTGACGAACGGAGGTCTCGTGAGCGGCGTGCGCCTCGGCGCCACCCTGATTACCGCCCGCGCCGTGGAGAACGGCACGCCCACGAATGTGACCAGCTCGCCGCACAGCATCCGTACGCGCATCGCCGCGATCACCTTCGCGCCGGGCGCGCCGCAATTCCCCTCGCTGCACGACACGGTCGTGGTCACGGCGGAGGCGCGCGACGCACTCAACGCCGTGGTGTCCGGGGTCACCTTCACGTGGCTGTCACGCACTCCGTCCGTCGCGACCGCCGCCGATAGCGGCGTGCACCGCGCCCTCGTCGTCGCGCAGACGAACGGCACGACCCGCCTCGTGGCGACCGGCGACGGGATATCAGATTCGGCGACCGCCACCGTCCAGCAAGTCGCGGTGACGCTCGCCGTGTCACCCGACACGGTCACGTTCGGGCGCATCGACTCGGTGCTCACGCCAGTCGTCACCGCGAACGACGCCCGCGGCAATCCGATCCCTGCTTCGGCCATCAACTGGGTGTCGCTCAACTCAGCCGTCGCGACAGTGAACCCCGCGACCGGCGCCATCACGTCGAAAAACGAGCCGTCGACGCGCGTCATAGCGACGTCTGGCTCTTTGGCTGACACGGTGCGGATAGGGGTCGCCTTGGTCTACGGGTCGGTCCAAATCACGCTCGGTGGACTGACCGCGCCCATCGACTCGGCGCTCATCACACGTCTCAACGGCTCCCTGCAGCTCGGTCTCCAGGTTCGCGACGTCGGGAATGCAGTCGTCCCGAACCCCCAGGGCGTTACCTGGTCACTCAAGACCGGGACGATCGCTGCGATCAACGCCGCGACAGGGCTCGTCACCGGCAACACCTTTAGCGGCCGCGACAGCGTCATCGTCGCGGCGCGCACGGCTCGGGACACCGCTCCGCTGATCGTGCGGCAGGACGTGGCCAACGTCGACATCACGCCGCTCAGCCCTGCCGACCTGAACTTCGTCGGCGACACCCAGACCTTCACCGCCGCGGCGTTCGATGGCGGCGGCGCAGCGATTCCCGGCAAGACGCCGACCTGGTCCACCAGTCGAGGCATCGTCGGCATCAGCGCGGGCGGTCTTGCGACGGCCGACTCGGCCACGAGCGCGGGCGGGATCGTCGTCCGCATCCGCGCTGACATCGACGGCGTCAAGGACTCCGTCAACCTTCGTGCGAAGCAAGTTCCCGTCTCGGCGGCGCTGAGCCCGGGCTCGATCGGGACGCTCACGGCGTTCGGTCGGACCGCGAACCCCAGCTGCGTCGTACAGGATTCGGCGGCGGTCACGATCCCGAATCACATCTGCACGTGGACCGCCGGCACCGCTGGCGTCATCACGTTTAACCCCACGGCCGGGGCCAGCACGACGATCACGGCGGTGGGCAACGGCAGCACCACCATCACGGCGACGGCGCTTACCAACGTCTTCGGGCAGAATTTCATCCAGGTGGACCAGGCTGCGGCGACGATCTCGCTCGTGCCGGCCAACTTCGGCCCGACCCCGGATGTCCAGATGATCGTCAACCAGAATGCGCCGTTCTCCGCGGCGGTGCGGGACTCAAACAACAACCTCGACACGCGGGCCCGGAGCGACGTTACCTGGGCGATCGCGCCCGGTACG
>Ga0137418_10001200_pt1 | contig 23816 bp, 24 predicted proteins | sample CZODoug3_1_2_16f_FD_122242 | JGI IMG/M metagenome (GOLD analysis project Ga0137418, IMG submission 122242) | Vadose zone soil fungal communities from Angelo Coast Range Reserve, California, USA - CZODoug3_1_2_16fungal (Hybrid Assembly) | ecosystem: Environmental > Terrestrial > Soil > Vadose...
CCTGACCCAACTTGACTGCAACAGGCAGATGCAGAGGGTAGCGTACATTTTGCCGCTCGGGCTGCGGGGGGGAGTGCATTCCAGGGTTCTGACGCTGATGGGAGAGTATTCCGAAACCTGCTCCAGCAAAAAGGTGACGAAAGGCCCTTGAGTGGCAGGTAAAGGGACGGGCGCCGGACCAGTAATCTGTTACCGAGACGGACCGGAGGTTGGCGAAGCCCAGAAAATAGTTGCGCCACAAGAACGGAACCTCAAAACAACACACTCTTGCCTCAGACCGTGCTTGAATTCTCGCCACCGCTCGTATCGGAGAATCGCTCTCCGCAGGCGCGACCCTGGCAGGTTCTTTGGAACTGGCGGGCGTTTCGGCAGATGTTTAATCAGCTGACCGTGCAGAAGAGAAATTTCGATAGTTACGCATTTGAGACAGAGTAAGTAATGGAGGCAAAGGAATTCGGATCCCCGGACTCGCGACTATTGCTGCGCTGCAGGTCGGGGTCCCCCGTCTGGCGATCTCGACTTCTTTCTGGACAACTTTCTGGACAACGGTTTGGCAGTCATCCTAAATCCTCCACCCCTTGGCGCAAACGTTAATTCCTATTCGTTCACCGAACCCCTTGTGGATGAGGAGCTGAAACCTGCCACAGGTGTCGGGCGAGCGTTCAACCACGGAATCTTGTTAGGTCGAAGGATGATTCTTATTTGAGGGGAAACCTGGACCGGAGACTTTGAAATTCTCAGCGGAGTTCAAAACACGTCACAAAATCGACTCTAGGACTTCAGCGGGATCAGCTCGGGCTACTTCGTCGGACTCGTCGGTTCGTCGCCCTGGACTAATACCCACACTGCTCCCCCGAGAATGGCAGCCCCGCCAATTCCGACTGCAATAGGAGAATTGAAGACTCCCCCCTCGGCGGCGGCAGGAGCGGCTGCAGCTCCTTTCTTCCTCTTCTTCTTCTTGTCCTTGTCCTTTTCCGAGTCTGAGTCCTCCCGAGTCGTCTGCTCCCCTTGGGCCAGCGTGGTGGTACCTTTTTCGTCGTTTATGGTCAGGTCACCCTTTCGCGCCGCGATGTGGACCCTGCCATCCACGTCTCTAACTTCAAATTCGGTCCAGACACTGGCGGCCGGCGAGACGGTAATGTCGCCAGCGCGAGTCCCCAACAATTTCGAGGTCGATATAGTCACGCCTCCGTGCTCCAACTTGACCGCCTGGTCTTGATACTGCACCAGCGAGTCGTTAAGAACCAAGACGATGGAGCCTGAAGCATTTATGTTGGCAGCCGAGGCCGCGTTGGTCTCGACCAGGTCGCCGAAAAAGATAGCCGACGACCTCGCGATGCTGTGGCCATTGAGTAATGCAGTTCCGTGGCTGTAAAGCATGGCAGCAGGCCGGTCCGCTGCAAACAAGGCAAGCGGAAAAATCACGATCAACAAGCTGTTCAGAATCTTCACGTACGGGGTCCTCGTCATTGCGAGCTCTTCCATCCTTCAGAGGTGAACTAAGTGATCGTAATCCCAATGGCCTTCTCCGTCAATCCTTCTTGCCACCGGGAGGAGTTACTTCCGGGGTCCTTCTAACCCAAGCCGGCGTTGTGGAATGCGAGAACCAATGGCGAGACGCCTTCCTAAAGCTTGACTTAGTGGGCGAAAATTTTTTTGGGCAGGGCCGGACCTGTGCGGTCGGGTCTTACAACCATCGATCCACCGAGTTCCACCAGATCACGCGCAACCATTCATCCAGGAGAGTCTTGCCCCACTGCCGATGAGCCCACCATCGAATTCCAAATTGCTTGCTGTCTCGAGCCGCAGCCACGGAAAAGCTGATTCCCGGGATTTCCTTCTGGAAAATATGAAGAGCTCGGCGAGTGTGAAAATCCGAGGTGACGAGCAGTACGCTTTTTGCGCCTTCGCGCGCCAGGCATGGTTCCGCGTCTCGCACCTCATCCTTGGTGGATAGGCCTGCGATCGGACAGATGGTGATCGACGCTTTTTGAGAAAGATCTTCAGCATATCTCCGCGCCAGCTCGAGCAGAGTGAATTCGTAGATGTGTCCCTCTGCCGGAACATCGATGAGTATCTTGCGAGTGTAGCCTTCCCCCAGCAGCTCGAACGCCCGCGCGGGGCGGTACTCGGTCTCGCCCGCAAGCACCAGGATCACATCCGAGGTGCGTGGCTCGTCGATTACAAGCATTCGCCCGGCGTTTACAGCAAATCCGGTGACCAGTCCCAATACCGCCACAGTGATAAGAAGCGCTCTTTTTTTTCGCGCTGGAGTTTTCATTGATTCTTCGAATCCTACGGTCCGCATAATCTGTCGCTCGCGTGGGCGAAATGTTCGACCCGATCGACAGCTCTCGATGCGACCGCACAAGTGGGCATCCTTAGACTGGAGCGGGGTTACGGCATGCTAGAATCGAAACGATTCATACCCTTTCCGATATTTTCCTTTCAGAATGAAGACGAACCAATCTGCTCGAAACCGTTCTCCCGACCAGCTGAAGAGCAAGATCCAAAAACGCAAAGCCCGCGTCGGGATCATCGGACTAGGCTATGTCGGCCTGCCTCTGGCCTTGTTGTACAGCGAACAGAAGTTTCAAGTTACCGGTTTCGACATCGACCAGCGAAAGGTGGATGCTCTAGCGAAAGGCAGTTCCTACATCTACCGTATCAGTTCCGAGGAGATCGCCGCGGCCAAGTCTGCGGGCTTTACGGCCACGTCGGACTACTCGCAGTTGGAAGCGATGGACGCCATCATAATCTGCGTTCCGACGCCGCTGAATGAATACCACGAGCCCGATCTCAGCTTTATCACCGACACAACGCACGCCATTGCACCCCATCTGCAGAGCGGGCAGCTGGTGGTACTGGAGAGCACGACATACCCGGGTACGACGGAAGAGGTGATGGTGCCAATTCTCGAGTCCGAGAACCGCCAAGGTATGAAGGCAGCGCGGGGCAGCAGCGGCGATCCGAAGGGATTCTTCGTGGCGTTCTCGCCCGAGCGCGAGGACCCGGGGAATACCACCGTAGCGCGGCGCGATATTCCCAAGGTAGTGGGCGGGTTGAATGCGGAAGCGGCCGAACTCGCCGCCGCCCTGTACGGAGCGATCTTCACCCGGACCGTGCCAGTCTCATCGCCCGCGGTAGCGGAAATGACCAAGCTTTTGGAGAACATTTACCGCTGCGTGAACATTGCCCTGGTGAACGAACTCAAGTTGCTTTGTCTACGTATGGGCATCGACATATGGGAGGTCATCGGTGCGGCCTCCACCAAGCCCTTCGGCTTTCACCCTTTTTATCCCGGGCCGGGATTGGGAGGACATTGCATTCCCGTGGATCCGTTTTATCTGTCGTGGAAAGCCAAGGAATTCGATTTCCGGACCCGATTCATTGAGTTGGCGGGTGAGATTAATACGGGTATGCCTTACCACGTGATGGCTTCCGTCAGTGGGGCGCTCAACCAACACAAGAAATCGGTGAATGGCGCCCGCGTTCTGGTCTTGGGGGTGGCGTACAAGAAAGACATCGACGATTTGCGCGAGTCTCCCGCACTTACCATCATCGAACTGCTCCAGAAGGACGGGGCTCAGGTCAGCTATCATGATCCCTTTTTCCCTTTTATCGGTAAAGGCCGCAAATACGACTTGCAGATGAAGCGAACTGAGTTGGAGAATCTGGGGCAGTATGACTGTGTTCTTATCGTGACCGACCACTCCGATTACGACTATCGCCGCATCGTCCAGGAAGCTCAACTGGTCGTCGATACCCGCAACGCCACGAAAGGGATCGAGAACCCCAAGATCGTCCGTTGTTGACCCCCTCTGAGCCACGAGAAGACAGCAAAACGGTCGAGAATCGCTTTTAGCCTCGACAGTACCTTCCATGTCTTATGAGTCTTATGAGCCTTCCATGTCTTATGAGAAGGAACTGCAGCCCAACTGTGTAAAACTTTGCTGTTTTGTCTCTATTTTTTAGTTTGAAACCGCATCTAAGAGATTAAGTGGCTGAAACAAAGTAAGTTAGTATCGAACGAATGCCACAGAAATTGGCCTTGCTCGTGCAGAAATGCTACTGAAGGCTTATATTGGGGTATTCATCAGGTCTTCCAGCGCTGCTTTGGGTTCGCCACGAGGTCAGTGACTCGAAGAACTTTGACCCTAGTCCGGTGTTTTTGACAAGAACGGAGCCCCCCCATGGGATCTGCGGTCCCGCAAGGCGATCTTTTTTCGCTCCTCCCGGAAAGGAGACCGCCCTGGATCGAATTCACCTTCAGCGCCGGCACCCAAGCCCTGCTGGTAGCCCTTTTTCTGTGGGTACGGATGCTGCACCCTGAAGTCCTATCCACTCCCGAACATGACTATCGTGTGGTCACGTTAGTGAGCACACCGGTTCCCGTCAATCATCAGCCGCAGCCTTTGCAGAAACCCATAGTCGTGGCTCGTGCCGAGTCTCGGCCGGACGTGCTGCATGTGCCCGCGCCTGAACCGAAACCGAGAGTCGAGGATGTTCCCGCGCCGACGGTCAAGATGGCATCCAAGAAGCTGGATCCGTTGCCGCCTGCAAATAAGCCAGTCATACCCCGGCAATTGGTGAAGACCAACCTATTTTCCACTGGCAGTTCAGCTACGCCGACGATTGCCAAGGCGCCATCCCAGGTGCAGACCGGAGGATTCGGCGATCCCAACGGGGTTCCTGCGCGAGCCAATGATGGGAAGCCGGTGAACATCGCGCAGCTCGGGTCTTTTGATCTCCCTGCGGGCGGCGGCTATGGCAATGGAACCGGCGGCACGAAGGGAGTGCGCGGCGTTGTCGCCAGTTCGGGATTTGGGAACGGTGTAACCACAGGTGATAACAGCGGCCGGGTGTCGGCCTCACGGGGAACGGTCCGCCAGGGAGGGTTCGGGGATGCTGACGTTCCGGCCCCACCCACTGTCAGATCACGCCCGGCAGAGGCAGCAGCCGCGAAGACAATTCCGGCGGAAATCGTCTCCAAACCCGTGCCGATTTATACCGACGAAGCGCGCAGCCTGAAGATTCAAGGAGAAGTGCTGCTCGAGGTGGTGCTCGAAGCTTCCGGGAAGCTGCGCATCGTGCGTGTAGTGCGCGGATTAGGACACGGCCTGGACGATGCCGCGGTCCGAGCCGCGGAACAGATCCGATTTAAGCCGGCGCTGCGGGACGGCCAACCGGCTGATTCGACAGCGGTTTTGCACATCATTTTTCAGTTGGCATGACGTACTCCCAAAAGGTCCTTATGCGTATTGTGCGGTTGGGTTCGCTCTTATTCTTCTTTTTCCTGTTGGCTTCAGTTTTGCCAGCCTTTTCGCAGGATCCTAATTCTCCAGCACCTTCGCAGGATCCTAATTCTCCTCGACCGCCGGCTGCCCCCGATTCGGCAACGGTGAATCAGGCCCCTGGCTCGAATCCTCCGGCCAACCCGGCGTCATTTAACGACGTGCTGGATCGGGTCATCCAGCGCGAGCATCTGTTTGTCGCGCAGATGCGACATATGCGGCCTATGGTCGAGACCTACCTGCAGGACCTCAAGTCTGACAGCGACGGTAACTCGGTCCCGACGAAAGACCAATACTTTCTCGGACGCCTCGAGATGAATGAAGGCCCTGAAGACGTATCCTTCGTCGGACAGCCGGGCTTAGGCCACCGGATGCTCAACAAGCTGACCAGTGTTTACTCTTTGAGGTTTCTTCCTCTCGGCTTCGCCCAGATGGTAGTCCTTGATAATGACTTTCAGAAAAAATATTACAAGTTCACTTTTGTGCGCCGCGAGTTTCTGGGTGAGATTCGTTGTCTGGTTATTGATGTCCAGCCCAGGCAGGGCTCAGGAACCGGACGCTTCCTGGGGAGGATGTGGGTCGAGGATCAGGATTACAACGTGGTCCGCTTCAACGGCACCTACTATCCGCATCCGAAGACCAGCTACTACCTGCATTTCGATAGCTGGCGGCTGAACCTGCAGCCCGGCATGTGGCTTCCTGCTTACATCTACAGCGAAGAATCTGACTTGAAGTACAGGATGACAAAATCACTTCACTTCAAAGCTCAGACCCGGCTGTGGGGCTACGATTTGAAAGGCTTGGGGAAGAATGAGGAATTTACGCAAATCGTCGTCGACTCCCCTCAGTCGGTGAAAGACCAGAGTGAAGCGGCGGCGGACGCCACTCCCGTGGTCGCGCAGCGGATGTGGGAACATCAGGCTGAAGACAATGCAGTCGATCGATTGCAGAAGGGTGGATTGCTGGCGCCTTCGGGAGAGGTCGATAAAGTTCTTCAAACCGTCGTCACAAATTTACTGGTGACCAACAACATTGACCTTCAATCCGACGTTCATTGCCGCGTATTACTTACCGCACCCTTGGAATCGTTCACCATCGGCCACACGATCGTAGTCAGCCGCGGCCTGTTGGATGTGCTGCCGGATGAGTCCTCACTCGCCATGGTCCTGGCGCACGAACTAAGCCATATCGTGCTGGGGCATCCGTTCGACACCAAGCTCGCCTTCAACGACCGCCTGTCTTTCCGCGATGAAGAGTCCTTTCAGCGGCTGGACTTCAGACGGAGAGCAGCGGATGAGGAAGCCGCCGACACGAAAGCGTTGGAACTGCTCAAGAACTCTCCCTATAAAGACAAATTGGGTACCGCCGGATTATTTCTTAAGGCCTTGCAACAGCATGCGCCGGCCTTGCCAAATCTGATTCGGCCACATCTGGGGAACGGTATCGCAGCGGGGAAGAGTACCCGGATGTCCACTCTGCTCGCTTCCGCCCCTCAACTGGAAGAACGGCGAACCGATCAGATTGCAGCACTTCCTCTGGGGGGACGCATCAAGCTTGATCCCTGGAACGATCACGTCGAACTGGCGAAGGCTAAGCAGGTGCCACTGATTTCGGCCCGGGAGAAGATGCCGTTTGAGATCACTCCGTTCTTTCCCTATCTGACGAGATTCTCGACGGCAGGCACGGACAGAGTCGCTCTCACCGCTCCCGACCGGAAATAGTGTGCACAGAAAATAGCGAAAGGAATCGATTCATTCGAGGCGAAGCGCTCGAGCGAGTGCACGCCGTCAGCAGCAAAATTTGGGCCTGAAGGTTTATAGCAATACGGCGGGCAAGCCGGATGGCGTCGGCTTGATGATCGCGGTCGAAATCCCAATAGGGCTTTAGTGGATAGCGCTGCCAACTTGAGAGAACACGTTGTTGGCGTTCGACCCGATAAGGCGAATGGTGCCGACAACAATCACCAGAATAACCGCCAGCATGACCGCATACTCTGCGATATCCTGGCCGCCTTCGTCTTTCCACAACTGCTCTAGAAATTTTGCCACGGGCTCCGTCTCCTTTTGCTAGACCGTACCCCATCCTCGAACATGGGGAATGGCCACGATTAGGTGCCACTGACTAGTGTTCCCGAGGCTAGCCTTACCAAAAATCATAAACGTTAGCTCTGGACCAGCCAATGGCCCAAAAGTGCCATCCCAAGTTACTTTGGTCGTAAGCACCTTAGCCGCCTCAGGCAATACTTTGCAATGGCAGTGATTGGTTCACTGCGAACAGGGCAAGCTCCAGGCGCGTGGAGACTCCTAGTTTGTCGAAAATGTTGCTGAGGTGGTGCTTCACAGTATCCTCGCTGATTTTGAAGTATTCCGCAATTTCCTTGTTAGAATACCCCGCCACCACCGCCGAGACAATCTCAAGCTCTCTGGGCGTGAGTCCGAATTTCCTTTTGCGGGCCTCATCACTTGAGGACTGCATCAGGGTGCGGAGGTACTGGACCAGGTTAGAAACGCTTTCCCTGCCCACCCAGTACTCGCCGGCCATCACCGTGTGAATGCACTTGAGAAGCAACTGGGTGGCCGAGTCTTTCAACACCACGCCTCGGGCACCGAGTTGCAATGCCTCAACGATCTGGTTCTTCTCAGCGGCAGCCGTAAGTAGTATGACCCGCACCGGACTCGGACCGGGACTGCTGCTCAGATCCCGTAACGCCTCCAATCCCGGCATCCGGGGCATGGCCAGGTCCAAAAGCAGGATGTCGGGTTTGAGTTGGCGCGCCTGCTTGACCGCTTCGGCACCGTCGGAAGCCTCACCCAGCACCTTCAAATCTGGTTCGGCCTCCAAGAGCCGGCGCAGACCATCGCGAAAAATGGGATGGTCGTCGGCGATCACGATGCGAACCTGCTGTTGCCTCTTAGAATTCATGAGTGACTTCCGCAGTGCGCGGCACTGTGACCTCCACCCGTGCGCCCTGCCCGGAATTTGATTCTACCGTGAGTTTCCCGGCAATCAAATGTGTGCGTTCCCTGATAATCATAGGGCCCTTACCGATTTGTTCCATCTCCGCCTCCGTCAGTCGCCCCGAAAATGGAAAGCCTTTGCCATCGTCTTCCAGTGTAAGAATCCATTGGTCACCGCTGGCGCCAAAGCGAACCAGGGCGTGGCGAGCGCTGCTGTGTTTGCGCACATTGACCAATCCTTCCTGCACGATGCGGACCAGCTCACGGCAAACCTTCTGCGGCATGTCCAGTTCGTCGACGTCGGTGACGAACCGGGCGGAGATGCCAGTCTCCCGTCTAAAACGTTCCACAGTATCATGCATGACGCCGATAAACTTCCGCGAATCCACGTCGATTGACTTCATTTGCTGCATGAGCTCACGCAGCTTGAGAACTTCCTCCCGCAACAAGCCTTGAATCCGGCCCAGTTCGGCACTGACCGGGCCGGGCATGGCCGTAGCCTGGCGTCGTAGAACGTCCACCTGCATCTCCACGGCAATGAGCGACTGCACCGCCCCATCATGTAACTCGCGTGCGACCCGTGCACGCTCCGCGGCCTCGGCCCTACGCCGCAATCGATGCAGCAGATACACGTTGTAAACTGCCGGCCCGACATGGCGAACTAGGTCTTGTAGAAAGCGCAGTTCCTCCTGTTTTTTCCCCAGCCGGGACGGGTCGAATAAGAAAACTCGTCCCCGCCATTCGCCACCAAACAAGAACGAGACTGCGGCCACCGAATGGAAGGGCTCCAGTTCCGCCAAACGTTCGAGAGGCTGCCCGGTGGCGGCTTGAACTCGATTGCCACCATCATCCAGCGCGAGCACAGACCAGCCAGAGCCCTCGCGCGATCCGTAGCTGACGTCACCCGGATAATCGTACAAATAGACTTTGGCTTCCCTCGCCGCGAAATCGAGCCAGCGCAGTTCCGAACGCGTGTTGCTCGAACAGCGAACTTCACCGAGAAAGACCCGATGGCTACGCACCTCTTGAGCAGCGATCAGCAACCTCGCCGCGCCGTACAAGGTGATAATCTCTTGGAAAATCTCTTGTAGTGTTCCGGTTAGCCCAGTTTCAACTCGCGCCTTACCCAAGATGAGGGCCACCACTGATTTTTCCGTTCGCAACTGCTTCTGCTGCTCGGCCAGATAACCCAACAGCAATCCCATCACGAGCAAGTACACAGACAGCATGAACAAGCGCTTGGGCTCGAACTCTGCCACGTTAACCCGGAGACCGGCCAGTAGATGCCACGGCAGCGCGCCACCCGGAGCGAGCCACACATGGCGTACGACAACACTCTCCATCCACAGCAAGACAACCTCGGCTGCGGCCGTACCCAGAGTTTCCCACACGCCCCATCGATACGCCGCGGCGGCCAGGACGAAAAAGAAGAACAGAAAGAATGGGCCTCCTGGCGGACCCTCGGCAAAAATGGAAATAAAGGCTGGCCAGACAATATCCGCGGTATGCACCAGCAGGCGAAACGCAGGCGTGGATTGCTCCCGTCGCCGCAGCAGCGTGATGACCAAAACACCATGCACCAGGTAAAAGCCGAGCAGACCATAGGCAATCGGCGCATGACCCAGTTGCGTAGGATCCATGTAGATTGCCGCCAAAGCTGAGATCGCCAGAAACAATCGCGCCGTGGCTAGCCAGCGCTCAATCCGCCGGGTCTCGCTGGGATCCGCAGGGGCCCGTAGTCTCCCAAAAAATCGATAGCGATCAGGCTGAGCGTGTAATCGAGTCATCGAGTCAATGTCTACACCAAGCGGATGTGTCGCATACTATTGATAGGAAAGATTGAGGGCAAGCAAAACTTTCCCCGACTCTGTGCTGAAGAATCCGCCGGCTACGTGTTTCGCGGTCCCCAATGGTTCTGCTGACGGTTACTACAGTAACCTCGGCTGCTTGCTTTCCCAGTCTAGAATCGCTTGAAAGGATTGGTTTTGTTAATGCATTCCAAGCTTTGGAGCGCAGTCGCCATCGTCTGTTTAGGGGCCTTGGTAGGGGCTGCGCTATTTCTACATCAATCCTTTCTGCTCACCGCGTTCAGCGATCTGATTCAATGCGTCCTGCTGATCTCGGGCACAGTTTCGTTCCTCCCTCAGGTGCTGAAATCTCAGGGAAGAATGCGTTTGTTCTGGGCGCTCATGACCGCGGGCATTGCTTTCTGGCTTTTCTACCAGTTGCTGTGGACTTACTTCGAGGTGGTGCTGCGTCAGGATGTGCCCAACGTTTTCGCGGGAGATATCGTCCTATTCCTGCATATTGTTCCATTGATGGCAGCTCTGGCCCTTCGCCCGCATGTACCCCAGGATGAATATGCGGCTCGGCTGGGACGGCTTGATTTCGTCCTGTTGACCCTATGGTGGATTTATCTTTACATCTTGATTGTGATTCCTTGGCAATACGTGGTCACGAATGACCTGGCCTATGGCTGGAACCTGAATGCCGTTTACCTGTTTGAAAAGTTGGCTTTCCTGGTTGCGCTGAGCGGCGCCTGGATCGGGAGTAAAGGCCGGTGGAGAACCTTCTACGGCCACCTTTTCGGTGCCAGTCTTACCTATGCCGCCGGCTCCTATGTAGCCAACTGGGCGCTTGCCCGGAACGCATATTACAGCGGCAGCCTCTACGATATTCCTCTGGTCGCCTCGATGGCCTGGATCACCTTGATTGGGGTCTGGACTCGCGGCTACGAACCGGACCCGGCATCCAAAAGGGACTCCACCGCCTACGGCGTATGGGTACCGAGGCTGGGAATGATCGCGGTTTTCACCCTGCCAGTTTTCGCCGGCTGGACTCTGTCCGATGCCGCGGTCCCCATGCGCATAAGAGGGTTCCGCCTGGGGTTGACGCTGGGAGCTGCTCTGGTGATGGGCATCATGGTGTTCGTACGCCAGCATTTTCTCGATCGCGAGCTGGTTCGCCTGTTGAACCATTCGCGGGATTCGGTGGAGAATCTGAAGCGGCTGCAGACGCAGATTGTGGAATCAGAGAAGTTGGCATCGATCGGACAACTTGTCGGCGGCGCGGCACATGAATTGAATAACCCCATTACGGCCATGCTGGGATACTCCGATCTGTTGGTCAGCACCACCCTAAACCCCGACCAGCGGGCGCTTGCGGCAAAAATAGGACAGCATGTGAGGCGGACCAGGTCTCTGGTCAGCAGCCTGCTTAGCTTTGCCAAGCAGACCCCTCGAACCAAGACCCCGGTCAATTTGAACACCCTGGTGAATACAGCCCTGAGACTTTCTCAACCCCAATTGCAGCCTCTGCAAATCGAGGTTCGCGCGGAACTAGAGGCAGGACTGCCGGCGGTGGTGGGAGATTCGAACCAGCTCCTTCAAGTCTGTCTGCAAATCATCAGCGATTCATTACACAGGATGGGTGAACAGGCTGGCGGTATTCTGATGGTCACGACCCAGCGCCAGGCAGACATGGTTATTTTCCAGGTCTCGGAGGACGTCTCGGAGGACGTCGCCGAGGACATGCCTCAGTCGCGCCCCGGCGAGGCGGCACAATTTCCCCACTCGGATTGGGCAGAACACGGCAGCGGGCAAGGTCTCAGCGCCTGTCACGGTATCGTGCAGGAACACCACGGGCGAATTCTTTGCGAGAACGGTAAAGACCGACCAAAAACGGTTCGGGTGGAGCTGCCGTGCCACTCCTCTGCCGCCAGCGGCCCTACAGCATCTGCGATTCCATTGCTGGCTGAATCTCGACCGTTCGCTTGAGCTGGCCGCAAGCCGCATAGATATCCCGGCCGCGCGGACGCCTTACAAAAGCAGGGATACCGGCTTTTCTCAGAATCTTCTGGAATGTGACGACGCGTTCGTCGGCAGGCGTAGCGAAGCCGATACCGGGGCCAGGATTGAGCGCGATCAGGTTCAGTTTGGCTCGGATCCCCCGCAGCAACTCGACTACCTCGGTGGCCTGCTCGGCCCCGTCGTTGACCTCTCGTAGAAGCACGTACTCAAACGTGATCCGCTCTCGCGGCCGCAGAGGGAAGTCGCGGGCTGCGGCCAGTAATTTTTCCAGATTCCATTTCCGGTTAAGCGGCATGAGTCGCGAGCGCAGCTCATCATTCGAGGCATTGAGCGAAATGGCCAGTTTGGGCCGCGTCGGCTCAAGACCGAAGTCATGGATGCGAGGAACGATGCCGGCGGTGGATACCGTCATCCGTGGCTCGGCGATGCCCACATACTTCACCAGCAGACGCACCGCTTTCATGAAATTGTCATAGTTGAGGAACGGCTCCCCCATGCCCATGAAAACCAGGTTTATGCGATCCTCTGGCGGCGATACTTTCTGGTCCTTCAGGACGGCACAAACTTGACCCACAATCTCGCCTGCGCTCAAATTGCGCTGCATGCCGAGTAATGCGGTGAGGCAGAACTGGCAATCCACGGCACACCCCACCTGGCTGGAGACGCAGATCGTTGCCCGGTCCCACTTGCGAGCTCGATTGCCCTCGGCGGAATCTCCCGCCTCGCTGCCATCCCCTGCCTCTCCCCCGTCGCCTTCGGGCATCCACACGGTTTCGACGCTCTGACCGTCGGCAAACGCGATGAGATAACGCACCGTCCCATCTTCCGACACAAACTTGTTTTCAATCCGAGGCCAGCCCACGGAGACCCCCTGGCCCTGTAAATCTTGGCGGAATTGTTGGGGAAGTGTGGAGATCTCGTCGGCTGACTCCACCTTCTGCCGATACACCGCGTCCAAAATCTGCTGGGTGCGATAGGCCGGCTGGCCGGCTTGTTCGACGAAGAGGGCGATCTCGTCATGTTCGAGACCCAGCAGGGATGTATGCGATGTTCTAGTCACCATTTCTCTCGACAGCTCTCTCGCCAGCGGGGCCAGCTCGCCTGAAAGAACCGACTGGAACTTACTGATTCTAAACAACTAACTATTTTCGCACAGGCAGAGGCACTATGTCAGAATAATGCAGGTCTCATTTATAGGAATTCGTCTTTCTTTCGGGAATTATATGGTCGAGGAAGTTCGCAATATTCGCCGCCAAGTCTTGCCTCATGGCCTGATCGTCATCACCGAGCAGATGCAACACATCCGCAGCGCCTCCATCGGAATATGGTTGGAGACGGGTTCCCGCGATGAAGATGCGCACTGGAATGGCATCTCGCATTTCATCGAGCATATGGTCTTCAAGGGGACCAAACATCGCACGGCCGAACAGATTGCCCGGCAAGTGGATTCGATCGGCGGCAACATGGATGCCTTCACTGCCAAGGAATGCATCTGTTTCAACGTCAAAGTACTCGACGAACATGTTCCCGTCGCCCTGGAGATTCTCAGCGATCTGGTTCTCCATCCGGTTTTCGATTCCGAGGACATCACTCGCGAACGTGGAGTGATCCTCGAAGAGATCAAGATGGATCAGGACAATCCCGACTACCTGGTCCACGAAATATTTACCCAGAACTTCTGGAAAGACCATCCCTTGGGCAGGCCCATACTCGGAACCAAGGAGACGGTGAAACGCTTCGAGCGGCAACCCGTGCTTGACGCCTATGGGCACCATTTCTCTCCCGGAAACATAATCGTGTCCGCCGCGGGAAATCTCGATCACGACCGCTTTGTGGATCTCGTGATCCGACACTTCGAGCACATGAAGCCGGTCAAGAACGGCTTGCACTCCGCCGCGCCGAAGGTTGTGCCTCGCATCGTCCTGCGCAATAAGAAGGCGCTGGAACAGGTGCAGCTCTGCATCGGCGTTCCTTCCTTTGCCATCGCTCACGAGAAGCGGCATGCCTCCTACATACTGAACACACTGCTGGGAGGAGGAATGAGTTCGCGTCTGTTCCAGAATATTCGGGAGCGGCAGGGATTGGCCTATTCCATCTACAGTGATCTGAACCCCTACCGTGACACCGGATGCCTTGCGGTCTACGCCGGCACATCGCGGGAGTCGGCGGCCAAGGTGGTCCAGTCCGTGGTCAGCGAATTCCGCAAGTTGAAGGCCGAACCGGTACCCGAAGAGGAATTGCGCCGCTCGAAGGATCAGCTCAAGGGCAGCCTGATGCTCTCCCTCGAATCAAGCACCGCCCGCATGTCGAACCTGGCGCGCCAGGAAATGTATTTCGACCGCTATTATGATCTCGATGAACTCATTGAGAAGATCGAAGCCGTCACCATAGAAGATCTGCAAAGCCTGGCCAATGAATTCTTCCACACGGAACTGATCGCCGTGACCGCCCTGGGCAATCTCAGCGGGCTAAAGATTTCACGCGATCAGCTGGCCTGCTGACAAGGAAATCCTTCCTCGGTCGCTGGCTCTTGTAACTTCCTGGGAGTTTCCTCATCCCATTTCTGCCCGCCACGGTAGCTTTGCGGGCGACATAAATCGACATTCCATTTCAGGAGAAACCATGAAAAAGATCCTCGGGACCTTGATGTTCACCTGCGCTCTGGCAACTTCCATGGCCGTCTTTGCTCAGTCTGGCGATCAGATGAAGCAAGACGCACCCCAGCAAGACAGCATGAAAGATGACCACATGAAGAAGGAGAAGAAAGCGAAGAAGGCCAGCAAAAAAGATCAGATGAAGAAAGACGACACCATGAAGGACGACACCATGAAACACGACGACATGAAGAAGGACGAAACCAAGAAAGACGAGATGAAGCAGAACTAGCCGCCATCCGCCGCTTTTCAGGCGCGGGCCGTCTGCCCGCGCCGCTTACTTTCAGGAACAATTCTTCTGAGTCTCAGTCGACCGCTGCCCGGATTTCTTCTTCTCTCTCACCGTCAGGTTCGGCATTTTCCCCGGCTCGCCGCGCCCCTGCTACATTGAGATATTTCCGCATACAGCGCAGGCATGGGACATACCCTTCGCGCGTCGCTTCCTTGGCCGTGAGAGTTCTCTGTTTATCCTTGTTGTGAATAACCTCGCATCCCGGCACGTGAAAAAGTTTTGCCCCTTCCGTGACCACCACCACCATGTCCGGCGGAATGCCGTGACCAGCCTGTGCGTGTTCGGACTTCAACGGCCGGTTCGGCGTCAGCGATCTCGCCAATGTCAAACTGCTGGCGACAAGGACCGCGGCGACGGCCGCAATCAGCCAGCCCGGCCATGTGCCTCGGCTGACCACCACATTTCGGGTTAGCCATCGTTCCATGCGGCGGCTGAAACCGGAGGGAAGTTCAAACATCCTGTCATCCCCGTATAACCGGATCACGTTACGGGTACCTTCGATCACGGCGGTGCAATGCTGACAAGACCGGAAGTGCTCTTCCATCGCCGACCGCAGGCCGGGATCCACGTCATCTTCCAGATAGTTCGAGATTTCGCGCCAGACCTCTTCGCAGCTCACTACCATGGCTTGCTTCCCTTCTCGAAAGGCAGGCGGCTGAACCAGCCCCGCTCCCAGCCCGCAGCCAGCAGGTCACGCAGCATAAGCCTGGCCCGCAACAGTCGGGTTTTCACCGAAGCGGTAGAGATTCCCAGCGCCTCGGCCGTCTCCTGGATATTCAAATGTTCCATGTCGCGCAACATGAACACTTCACGATATTTCCGATCAAGTGTAGCCAGGGCTTCCGCCAACCTCTGCCGCACTTCCTTTCGTTCCAGCGCTTCCGACGGAATCTCACGCCAGTCGGCGAAGTCTCTTGGCGTGTAATTCCCTTCCTCGTCGGGACGCTGGGCAAGTCCTTCCATGACTACCGTCCGATCTCTGCGTCGGCGCATGAGAGCCTCGTTCACTGTGATCTGAATCAGCCACGTGCTGAAACGCGCTTCGGCCCTGAATTGGCGGATATGGGCGAAGGCCTTCAGCATCGCCTCTTGACAGACATCCTCAGCGTCCGCTTCATTCCGCAAGATGGCTAAAGCGGCGGCATAGATGCGACGTTCGTAGGGCCGGACCAGCTCATAGAACAATTCCCGCTTGCCCTGCTGCACACTCGCGATGAGCTGTTGCTCGCGCGTCGTGGCCGCCGGTAGCGAATTCTCCAAGACTAAGTTTGGTTCGGGCATTCCTGTTGTTCAACCCGACTTCTCCCGGCATCCTAACGCGGGTCGTATTCGGGATCTTTTTTCCATCCCGTCAGCATCGAAGCAAAGTTGTTCCATCCGTGCAAAATCACCATCACCAAATGTCCGAACACGAACAACAAAATTGCCCACATGATCGCGAAATGCCACACCCGCGCCCAGTGAAACCCTCCCATCAGCCACGCCAGCCATGAAAACTGCACCGGTTTCCAGATTGCCAGCCCGGTCAGCACCGATAAAACGCCCAAGGCAAACACAGTGGTATACGCGTGCTTTTGGAGAGGGTTGTAAGCTTCCTTCACCGCCGGCTTGGCGCCGAAGAAGAAATAATGTTTCAACATCGGCCATACACCCGGAATGTCGCGAGGCAGGAACAGGACTTGCCGGTAATTGCCGCTGAAAATCTGATAACCGAGGTAGAACAGCCCGGTAGCGATGTAAATCCACATGAAGGTCAAGTGCCACTGGAGCGCGCCGCCCAGCCAGCCGCCTATGGCCAGAGACTTTGGCCAATGCAGCAAATCTTTCTGCGGGATCTTCGCCCCAAAACTGGGAAAGGCACGAAAGATTTGCAGCCCACTTCCGATCAGCACAAACAGCGCTACAGAGTTCAGCCAGTGGCACAGGCGCACCGGCAGAGGATGCTCGTAAACCGCGCGCGCTTCATCACTCTCGTCACTCTTCGCGCCTTCGATCTCGATCAGCGCACCGCTCATGCCCCAACCTCCCGGGGAAAATTACAACCCGTAAAACCACGAATATCCCTGGTCTTCCCAATACCCCACGCGGTCGAGTACGCGCGCGACTTTCAGTTCGGTCAAGTACTTGGCCTGCTTGTATCCGATCTTGGTCGGTATATTTAAACGTAACGGCGCGCCGTGCTCGCGGGTCAACGGCTGGTCGTACATCTCATAGCAGAGCAACGTCTGCGGATGCAGGGCCGTCGCCATATCCAACGATTCGTAGTAATCGTCGGCGCAAGAAACCGTGATAAAGCGCGCCGTCGTGTCCGCGCCAATCAGCTTAAGAAACTCCGAGAGCCGGGTGCCGCCGAAGCGGCCGATCACATCCCACCCCTCGACGCAGATGTGGCGGGTGTTCTGCCGGATTCGAGGTAAAGCCTGGATTTGCGACAGACTGTACTCGCCGGGTTTCTGAACTTCCCCACTCACGCTCAGCGTCCAGTTTTCGAAAATCACCCCGGGATCATCAACGTCGTAATCATTGAGAGGAAATTTCTCAAACGGAGTCACCGCGGAGTCAGCAAAGGTTGGCGCCAACTGGCCGGAGCGAAAGAGTTTGCCGGAAGCCCAATCGCTGAAGCGGAGTCCTTGCTTCAGGAGCGGCTCTCGCAGAGCGGGAATGGCAAAGGCTCCCAGCGCAATAACCGGCGTCAACTTCAGCAACTCCCGCCGGTTCATTTGTCGAAACCTACGCTCGCTGACCTTTGGGCTAGCGTTCTTTTGGTCTACGAGCTTTGCGTCTACGAGCTTCGCATCGCCGCTTGCCCCGTCCGCGCTTTTTGAATCAACCTTACTCGCGTCGCCGTTTTGAGGATCCATAGCCCTCCTGCCCACCCACCAGACACCCGACTATGGGATTCGCCCACGTCGCGAAAGTTTCGCCCAAGATCTGCCTTTTGCCCACAGAATAATAATTCGAAGCCTCCGTCCCCAGTGATCACAATCTTTTGCTGGCCTTCGACGGCTTTTCGAGGCATACTAAGCCGCAGAGTTTCTCCCCCACCAAGGAGCGGTCCCAGATTCCTGCATGTTTGATTCAGGGAGTTTAGTCCCGAAGACAGAGCACAGTTTGCTAGCGGAGCCTCCGGCACGCGAGCCGGTGTCGGACAACGACGCCCGGCAGCGCCGGCTCATGGTTATTGCGCTGACCCTGCTACTGGCTGTGCTGGGCTTGGCCATCTACGCGAACCGCGAATTCTGGTTCGAGGATACGCGAGAAGCCGACTCGAACCAACCGGCGGACGTGTCGCCAACCGCCACCGCTCCGGTCGAATCATCCCCACTCGAAGCTAAGGCAGCCGCGCCCGCCAAGCCAAAGCACCGCGCAGCACCGGAAGCACGGTCTGCCACTCCCGAAACTAGTTCCGCCCCGGTCGGCGCCACCGCGATCACGACTCGAACGGTGCTCCCTCCGCTCGAGGTAGAAGTTGTAGCCGGCGACCGACACAGCACGATCCGCCCCGGCACAAATTCGGTCCGGGTTGACCTTCAGCCTGGCGCGCCAACGCAAAGCGCGTCGGATACTGGATCCGCAGGATCTACCTTGAAGACTGCTGCGGCCCTGACTAACGACGCCGCCGAGCGCGTGCAAATGTCGGCCGACACTACCGAAGTTGTAAGCCGTCCCGTCCGGCCCGGATATCCGCTTTTGGCTCGACAGATGAAGGTGCAAGGATCAGTGATACTGCAGGCTCTCATCGGCAAAGACGGTGTCATTCAGGATCTCCGCGTGGTCAGCGGTCCTCCGATCCTGGCGACCGCTGCGCAAACCGCGGTCAGACAATGGCACTTCAAGCCGCACTTTGAAGGCAACGAGGCAGTCGAGACTCAAGCCAAGATCACGGTGAATTTCACCATTTCAACCAATTAAGCGGCGGTTTCTGCCCTCATCCTGTTCGATCGGCCGGATCAGACCGGCTCTAGTACACATACGCCTTGAGGAACATGAAAACCACCACGCCGGTGATCGAAACGTAGAGCCAAATGGGGAACGTGAAGCGCGCGATTCGGCGGTGCATCGCGAACCGGCCCGTCAGCGAAAAAAAGAACGTCGTGAGCACCATCGGCAGCGCGACGACGGAAAGGATTATGTGGCTGGCTAAAATGGAAAGGTACAGCGTGCGCACCGGGCCGTGGCCGGGAAAAATCGTGTCGCCGTGCAGTGCGTGGTTCACGATGTAGCTGACCAGAAAAACGGAAGAGAAGGCGAACGCCAGCAGCATGCTTCTGCGATGCGCTTCCCGGTTGCGATGTTTGATGAAATACAATCCCACGCAGAGCGCAACCGCGCACGATCCATTCAGGAGCGCGTTGAGGGCCGGCAAAAACATCCAACGCCCGGCGAAATCAGCCGAAGCATGATGCACGTAAAGCAGCCACAGCAGGAATGACACGGCGAGGCCGCTGACCACGACGATCGCTCCCACTACCGGGCGCGAACCAATTTCAGCCTGCTCCATGCTGACAATTAAATCACAAAAATCCACGAAGAAGTCATATTGAGTCCCGCCGCCAGGGCGGCGGCATGATCTGCGAGGTGCCGTAGTCCGGAGACATTGTGGTCGGCACACGGGAAGCTATTTCCGTTTGCCGTCATGCCTGGAACCGGGAGCGGCGGGGCGAACCAACTTCCGGCCCAAAATTAACGAGCGTCCCGACTCTTTCGAGTCTGGGACGCCCGGGCAGCCCTCCCCCAGAACTGCTCACTTGCGAAGGTACCCGCATCGCAGAATTTTGCAAATGGCACTTCGGTGCCCCTTACCTTACCCCAAAAGTGCCAGTGGGATGGCCCTGGGAACAACCAGCTTTTTCTCGAGAATGACCTTTTATCCTATGTTTCCACACAGCGCCGAGGGCGAATGAGAGTGCAACCCCCACATCCTTCAGTAACTGGGATTGAGTCCCGGACAAAATGCCGAGAGGAAGCCACCAGCCGGTACAGCAAAAACAAATTAGGTGCGGTGTATAATCCTCCGTTTTGACTGTTCTTACGTGCGGTGTCCCGCAGTGTTTACTACAAAATGTTCACCACAAAAATGTTTATTACAAAAAACAAATCAGTCGCCCACGTGTTGGTCGCGTTGCTGGCGATCCTCTGGGTCATTCCTGCCTGGTCCCAGGAAAAACTCGACCTCGAAACCATCTCTCGCATCCGCTACGAGGGCTTTCGCGACTCCAAGGTGATGGACTTCGCCACGGGCCTCATGGACTTGATCGGCGAGCGACTCACTGGTTCTCCGAATATGAAGCGCGCCAATGAGTGGACCCGCGACCAGTTCACCGACATGGGTCTGCGCAATGCGCATCTCGAATCCTGGGGCCCGTTCGGCCGAGGCTGGGCTAATCAATACGTCAATGTGCGCATGACCTCGCCCGACCTCGCCCCGCTCATTGCCTATGCAGAGGCGTGGACGCCCGGCACGAACGGCGTGATCCAGGGCAAGTGCTTGCGCGTCACTATTGAAGACAAGAAGGACTTCGACAAGTACAAGGGAAAGCTGGCTGGAATGATCCTGATCTTTGGCCCCGACGCCGAAGTGAAACCGATTACCGAGGCCCCCTTCAAACGCCTGAGCGATGATGACCTCGCGAAGATTGGCGAGTATCAAATCCCGAGCGAGCATCGCCCTTTTCGCTTTGCCGATTTCCTCAAGCGCCAACAGTTCATCAAGGAACTCAACCAATTTTTCGCCGACGAAAAGGCGCTGGCCGTGATCGACAGCAGCCGCGGGACCGCCGGCGGCGGCACGGTTTATGTTCAGTCGGGCGGCTCTTACAAGCAGGGAGAAACTGCGACCGTTCCCAAGATCACCGTTGCGTCAGAACACTGGACCCGCATCGCCCGCCTGCTGCAACAGAAAAAAGACGTGACGCTCGAACTGAATGTCGCCAATACCTTCTATGACGACGATGCCATGCAATACGACACCATCGCCGAAATCCCCGGCGCCGACAAGAAAGACGAAGTTGTCATGCTGGGCGCTCACCTCGACTCATGGCACGCCGGCACCGGCGCCACCGACAATGGCGCTGGCACCGTTGTCATGATGGAAGCGGTGCGCATTCTGAAAGCGCTCGACATCAAGCCGCGCCGCACCATCCGCATCGGTCTGTGGAGCGGCGAAGAACAAGGACTGTTGGGATCGCAAGGATATGTTCAGCAGCATTTCGGTTCGCGTCCGCCCATGGACGATCCTTTGATGAAAGGCATGCCTACCTTGCTGCGACGCGAAGCGGGTCCGATCTCGGTTAAGCCCGAGCAAGCCAAGATCTCGGCCTATTTCAACGTCGACAACGGGACGGGAAAGATTCGCGGCATTTATCTACAGGAGAACGCGGCGGTGGCGCCTATTTTTGAAGCCTGGATGCATCCTTTCAAGGATCTCGGCATGACCACATTCACCATGCGCAATACCGGCGGCACCGATCACCTTTCCTTCGACGCGGCCGGCATTCCCGGCTTCCAGTTCATTCAGGATCCGATTGAATACGAAACCCGCACCCACCATTCCAACATGGATCTCTACGACCGGCTCCAGCCCGACGACCTGAAGCAGATGGCCGTGATTGTGGCCAGCTTTGTCTACGACGCTGCCACGCGCGACCAAATGCTGCCGCGCAAGCCCGTTGAGAAGCCGCTTCCTAAGGAACCGGAGAAGAAGGAAGAACAGTAGGTTGTCAGATATCCCGTGGGACGCGATATCTCAGCATTGAAGGCGTGCTCTATGTACCCCGCCGCCCGGGCGGGTTATTTTGCTTTGGTTCCGTGGTCGGAAGGTCACACTCGAACTGCTCCATTTCGACCTGGGCGTCGCGCAGGATGGCATGGTCGGAGGTTTGGCCGCACCGAAGACAAAACCATTCCTGCAAATCAGGATTCCAGCGGATGTTCAGATGTTTCATCGTGGGGAGGGCCGCTGCACGCACATCAAAACTGCATTTCTAAATGTATCAGCGCTTTGCGCTCTGTCGCTGGATAATTTCGCCTCCTTGCGATTTTCAATTGCGTACCGTAGCATCGCAACGACTCCCGAATCTATTATGCGTTGGGCTAAGACCAGACTGACCAAAGTAAAGACCAGCTTACCAAAGTAAAGATGGTGACTATACCGAGAAGCCATGCCGCTTCCGCCGGCCAATCCATCCCGCGTTTCGATTCCTCCCAACACAGTCGGCCCCGCCCACCGGTGCGCAACTGCGCAACTGAACGATGCGCGGCACCACGCAATCAGTCCGCGTGAGGATTCCTGATGTTAGCAATTGGCAACGCTAAAGTAACCTACGAGATTTACAAAGTCCGCCCTTAAAGATATGACCCGTAAGCTTTGAAGACTGCTAGGGTCGAGATAGAGGAGCAAGCGATGCTCAAGACGAAACTACATTTCGAGCAGGTCCCGGTGGAGGATGTCCTTAAGATACCCACTCGTCCGATCCTTCGGGGCCACAGCATAAGCCGCCACTCCAATCTAGCAACGATGGTGAGGAAACATGAGCGAGCAGAAAAAAGAGCCCTGGCGCGAGCTTTGCGAACTAGCTGCCGTTGAACAGGATCCGCAAAAACTCCACCAACTCGCGAGAGAAATCGTCCGAGTTCTGGAAGCCAGGGAACAGCGTTCCCCGCAACCGAGTTCGAGTACCGATTCGACGACTCAAACCGCTGGCCAGTTTGACTCGACGGAACGATGACCGAGACCGAGGAAAGTTGTCTCTGTTGCGTTGTCGACGGTGAATTCCGTCCCATGACCTCGCTCCAACGGATCGATTTGCGAGAGTTGCGGCCACACCGATTTCCCCAACGACCCGGTTTTCAACTGTCCCTGCCCCGGAAGTTTGAAGTTCAGTAGTTTGAAGTTCAGTAGTTGGAACGATGCCAGGGTTCGTCGGCCAGCGCAACGCCAGTTGAGACCAAGCGCTGAAAACGTGGGTTTGCCACAGAGGAGTGCACTTCGTATGCAGGACCGTAATCTCCGCATCGTAAAGCGCCAAACCGGAATGACTGTGGGGGCCTGCGAAGCCTGCGGCAAACAGTTCAGATCTCATATACACCCACCCTCGCAGGCAGAATGGGAGATCACGGTTCTGTTTCAGCGGCACAAGTGCAAAACGCTGCCTCACACCCCTAAGCCCATGGCACGGGTCGTCGCTCCAATAGCGCCACAAACACTAACGGGAAGCACCTAAGAACGTGCAAGCCAGTCCGGCAAGGGAAATGACGAGCAAGACGTTGAATATTTGGATGTCCTAAGCGGACGCCGGACGGCGCTTCGCCCCTGCGTCCTTCGCTGCGGCAGCTTTAATTCTTGCGACGTGTACTATTTCAAGATGAATAGCGGACGAGGTTTCGCAGACGTGCCCGGGTTTCGCGCTGCACAGCGGGCATGCTAACTTCATCGGGCTGATAGGAAGCTCCGAGCTCACGATCTTTGCCATGCCCCGAATGTCGCAATGGGTGAAGTCAATTTCTACTCCGTGGAAACCGAAACCGCAGACTTCCCCGAAGGTCAGCAACCGTGCAGTTTGAGCTTACTTGGGAGTTGATTTTTCGCTGGCCCCGCTTTGTGTCTGAAGGCGCTGCTCCTTCTCTTGGAGCAACTCGTTGAGTTCGACAAGAAGCGCCCGGAATTTCTTCGGATCTTGCTCCGCGGCCACCTGTGCCGCAAGTTGCATCAGTCGTTCTCGCTTTTCGCCTTGCAAATGCGATTTTCCTCGCACCCCCGCCCGCGTTGGGAGACAGACAGGATACGGTATCACAAAGGGCACATCTACAGT
>Ga0137418_10001201_pt1 | contig 23808 bp, 24 predicted proteins | sample CZODoug3_1_2_16f_FD_122242 | JGI IMG/M metagenome (GOLD analysis project Ga0137418, IMG submission 122242) | Vadose zone soil fungal communities from Angelo Coast Range Reserve, California, USA - CZODoug3_1_2_16fungal (Hybrid Assembly) | ecosystem: Environmental > Terrestrial > Soil > Vadose...
TCGCGGTCTTTTTTAACCAAATATTGCGATTCGACGCGCGGAATCACTTCGGTCAGCAGCGCTTCGCGAAATTTATCGAAATTCCGGTCGGTGATGGCGCGATCACGAAATGCCCCGGAGTTCGGTTCAAGAATTTTCGGTTCGCCGTAGCCCAGCGGCATGACGATCAGCATGGGCTTGGCTTTGCCTTGGGCAATCAGGTTGTCGAGGATGATGTTGGCGCGGCCGACGGCGGTCCAGGCCTCGGCGTTGTCGCTGTATCCATGCAGCAAATAGAGGACCGGATAGGTTTGCTTGCCGCGCGGGTCGTAGCCTGGAGGGGTGTAGACGAAATAGCCGCGGTCATCACCGACCACGCCGGACCTATAAAAGTGGTGATGAATTTCGCCGTGCGGAACTTCAGAGATTTCCCAGGTCAGCGTGGCGGGGCCGGGGACGTACAGTTCGTTGGCGCGATAGAGAAAATTCGGCTTGGTGCGGTAGTTGGAAGGATCGAGCAGGCCGACGCCGTCGGTGATAAACGAGTAGCCGTAATAATCGGGAGCGAGCGGATCGGTGGTGACGGTCCATATACCTTGATCGTCTTTTTGCATCGGCAACGGCTTTGCCGCGCCCTCAATCTGGACGGCGACTTCTTTCGCGTTGGGCGCGCGGAACCGAAAGGTCACACGATGATCGGGTTGGACTTCAGGAGAAACAATTGGCGGCGGTGGCGTCTGCGCGGAAGCGATTGCCGCAACGAGTGCGAGTGCAATTACGAAAGAAATTCGTTTCATGAGTCACCAATGGAGCGCCATCGAGGCAAGCCGTGAGCAGCAGGCGGCTACAGCGTGCGATGTTACAACAATCGGAGCGGCAGCGCGATCTTTCATCTCAAGATGCGGAGCGGCAGCGCGATCGCCGAAGCAAACGCGGAATTTCGGAGCAAAAGCACATTGATGCGCGCCGCACAACATCCAGCTGCAAAATTCGACACTCGCTCGCCGAAGAACGACGCCAATCACGCATTCACGGTATATAATCGTGTTGCAGGCAATGCCGCCCCCGACGATCCCACGGCTGACTCCGCCTCCCAGGAATCGCTAAATGCAAGCGTTTGATCTGATTGTCATCGGCTCGGGGCCGGGCGGCCAGCGGGCCGCTATTCAAGCCGCAAAATCCGGCAAAAAAGTTGCGGTCATCGAAAAGCGCGCGTCGGTCGGCGGGGTGTGTACCAACACCGGAACGATTCCCAGCAAGACCATGCGCGAAGCGGTGCTGCATCTTTCCGGCTTTTATTACCAGAACTTTTATGGCGCGAACTATCACGTCAAAGACGTGGTGACCATGGCCGACCTGAATTACCGCGTGCAACGGGTGATCGAGAACGAAGTGGCGGTGATTCAAGATCAACTGCAGCGGAACGGCGTGGAGGTGATGTACGGCATGGGCAGTTTTCTTGATGCCCACCGAGTGCAGGTGGAAAACGGCGGTGGGCGCAACGAACTTGAGGGCGCAAACATTTTGATTGCGACCGGGACCAAGCCCGCGGTCAACGCGAAAGTGCCGATTAATGGCCGAACCATCATCGACAGCGATCAGATTCTGAACATGACGCAGATTCCGAAGACGCTGATCGTGGTGGGCGGCGGCGTGATCGGCGTGGAGTATGCGTGCATGTTCGCGACGCTGGGAGTGCGGGTGACGATTGTGGAGAAGCGGCCGCGCCTGCTGGAATTTGCCGATACCGAAATGGTGGAAGCGCTGACCTACAACATGCGCGATCGCCGGGTAACCATGCGGCTGAACGAAGAAGTGGAAAGCGTGGAGGAGCTACCGGATGGCCGGGTGGCGGCGAATTTGGTGAGTAACAAGAGGGTGATGGGCGACGCTTTGTTGTATGCGATCGGGCGGCAAGGAAATATCGGTGGGCTGAATTTGGCGGCGGCAGGAGTGACCGCGGACGATCGCGGGAGAATTCATGTGGATGCCGATTATCGCACCGCGCAGCCGCACATTTTTGCGGTGGGCGATGTCATCGGATTTCCCAGCCTGGCGTCAGTATCGATGGAGCAGGGGCGCATCGCCGCAAGCCGCGCGTTCAATTTAAGAATTCACAGTGATCCAGCGGCGTATCCGTACGGGATCTACACCATTCCGCAAATTTCGTTCATTGGAAAAACCGAGGAGCAACTTACCAACGAGGATGTGCCATACGAAGTCGGCGTCGCTTACTATCGCGAAATTGCGCGGGGCCAGATTACCGGACAGACCGAAGGCCGCCTTAAATTACTTTTTCACCGCGAAACGCTGGAGCTGCTTGGCGTTCATATTTACGGTGAAGACGCCGCGGAGTTGCTGCATATCGGGCAAGCCGTTTTCACGCTGAAGGGGAAAATGACGTACTTCGTGAACACCGTCTTCAACTATCCGACGCTGGCGGAGTGCTACAAAGCGGCGGCGTTCAACGGGCTGAACCGCCTGAGCTAGAAACGGTTTTGCAATAATTTTCGACATTCTGAGGTCTCTGGGTATTATTCGATTTCGAAATTGCCGATTTCTAATAGCTCCCTGGTGCGAAGGTTGAATGGCCAAGGGTCTAGCGACTATCGTTCACCGCTCGCGATCCTCGCGTAACATCTCTTCCGTAGTAGGGAAAGGACCAGGCGCGGGCGAGTGCGCCGCGCGCAATTTTTCCAACTGAGCCAGGGCCTTTCTGCGTGCGCGAAGCACTGATTTGGTGGGAATGTTTAATTCTAGAAGGTAAATTACCTCAGCCGCGATAGAGCGGCGCTCGCTGCGAGCGCGCTTGCGAAGCGCTTCATAGAGGTCGTCCGGCACGTTTTCGACGTATAGTGTAGCCATAGGGTTTCCCTAGGGAAAGCATAGACCTGGATAGACGCAAACGCAAGGGTTTCGGGCTTCATGTTTTGGTGATTTCGGGACTCCGTGCGGGCGCGCGAATCGGGCATTGCCCGATATGTAGTTGGCAGGCTACAATTGAAGGTTCAGGAGGAGTGTCTTTGTGCTAATGATTCGTTTGTCTCGGTTTGGCAAGAGAAAAAAGCCTTTCTATCGCGTGGTGGTGATTGAAAGCAGCAAGGCCCGCAATGGCCGTGTTGTGGAATCGATCGGAACCTACGACCCGCTCAAGAAGCCCGCAGAGATTAAGCTGGATGCCGATCGCGTGAAATACTGGATGGGCAACGGCGCGCAGCCCAGCGATACCGTGCGCAGCTTTCTTAAGCAGCAAAAAATCGCGTAATTCGGGCATAACCAAAGCATCCTATTTCAGGAATGGCAATCATTTTCCGCGACCCCCCGGCGTCAACCGGGGGTTCTGCATCTAAGGATGCATTCGGTTCGTCCCCGGACGTTGCGGGCGGACACTGCGGGGTGCGAAATTTGTACCTACAAACCCCGAGTTGAAGAAGGTGCTGAATGAAAGAGCTGGTGGAAGTGATCGCCAGGGCCCTGGTCGATCACCCGGAAGACGTGAAAGTGGCGGCGATTGAAGGACCGCAGGCAACGACCGTCGAGCTGCGGGTGCATCCCGAGGATTTGGGCAAAGTGATTGGGCGGCAGGGGCGAACAGCGAAAGCCATGCGGACGCTGCTGGGCGCTTCGGGTATGAAGCAACACAAGCGGTTCACGCTGGAAATTCTGGAAGAGTAAGCGCCCGCCGGATGAGTTCCCCTACAGAACAAAAATATGTGACGGTGGCGCGGATTTATCGAGCGCGCGGAAATAAAGGCGAGGTCGCGGCCGAGTTGCTGACCGATTTTCCGGAACGGCTGCGCGAACTAAAAGAGATGTTTTTGCACGCGGAATCCGGTGCGCGGCGCGCCGTTTCGTTGCGCAATTTTTGGGTGGACCGGAATCATCCTGGTCAAGCGGTGTTTCACTTTGACGGCGTGAACAGCATTGATGACGCCGAGAAGCTGCGCGGGCTGGCAGTGCAAATTCCATTTGCCCAGCGCGCGGTGCTGCCTTCAGGCAGCTATTTTGTGACCGACTTAATCGGCTGCTCGGTGTTTGAGGTGTCCGGTTCCGCGCAGACCGTGAATTCCTCGCCGTGTTCGTTGTCAGAAGCTCCGGTGTTTTTGGGGCAAGTTCGCGACGTTTTCTTTCCGGGAGAAGGGCAACCGGGCACGCCACTGCTGGCGCTGGACACCTCTCACGGCGAATTGTTGGTCCCGCTGGCCGAAGATATTTGCAAACGGATCGAAGTGGCCGCCCACCGTATTGAAGTCCAGCTTCCGCAAGGTCTTCGCGATCTCTAGCACCAGGGGGGAGTTATATGGAGTGCGGCAGCTCGGCTGCCGCTGTTCCGCGCGATTTGAGGGCGAGATTGCAAAAGCGGGAGCTAGGCTCCCGCACTCCACAGAGTGCTTAACGGCCTTGCACTTTTTCCCGAATCTCTCTTCGACCTCCCGATTCACGCTAAACTCTCTTCGATGCGTTTCGACCTCATTACTATCTTTCCGGAATTTTTTGCCGGGCCGCTGGAACATGGCATTGTGCGCAAAGCGCGCGAAGCAGGCCTGATTCAGATTCACGTTCAAGATTTGCGGCAGTTCACCAAAGACAAGCACCGCACCGTGGATGACCGGCCGTTCGGCGGCGGCGAAGGAATGGTGCTGAAGCCGGAGCCGCTGTTTGAGGCGGCGGAATTTCTGCTGGATCATTCGCTGGGCGATGCGGCTGCGAAGCGCGAAGTGCATCCGAAAACGGCGATTGTGCTGCTTTCCGCGGCGGGAAAGCGCTTTACCCAGGAAACCGCGCGGCGCTATGCGCAGCTGGAGCGGATTTTATTTGTCTGTGGAAGGTATGAAGGAGTGGACGAACGAGTGGCCGAGCACCTGGCGACTGAAGAACTTTCGATTGGAGATTTTGTGTTGTCTGGCGGCGAACTTCCCGCAGCGCTGATCGTGGACGCGGTGACCCGGTTGCTGCCCGGCGCGCTGGGCAACGAAGCCTCTTCGCAGAATGAATCGTTTTCGGAATCTGGGCAGCCGGTGGACCCTTCCAATCCTGGTGTGGGCCGCGATTCCGGCGGAGCGGCACAGTCCGCTGCTCCCCTAGACGTGCCGGGTTCAAACTTGTTGCTGGATTTTCCGCACTACACGCGGCCAGCCGATTTTCGTGGCTGGAAAGTGCCGGAAGTGCTGATTGGCGGCAATCACGCCGAAGTTGCCAAATGGCGGCGTGAACAAGCGCTGGAGAAAACCAGGCGAAACCGGCCAGATTTGGTCGCGGAATCCCGCTAGGAAATGCCGTGAATTTTCAGTATAATTGCAGTTTGTCTTAGAAGAGCTGGCCCCGCCTGAGTGGGTCTGCAGGGAATAACGAACATGAATCTGGTCATCCGTAAACTCCATGAAGCGCAACTGCGCAAAGATTTGCCGGAATTTCGTCCGGGCGATACCGTCAAGGTAAACGTGCGCCTGCAAGAAGGCGAAGGCGAAAAGGTCAAGGAACGCATTCAGACTTTTGAAGGTGTGGTGATTTCCAAGAAGGGCCGCGCATCCAGCGCGACCTTCACGGTGCGCCGGGTTAGCTTCGGCACCGGCGTGGAGCGCATTTTTCCGCTGCATTCGCCGTCGATCTCTTCGATCGAAGTGACCGGCAAGGGCAATGTGCGCCGCGCACGTTTGTACTACCTGCGTAATTTGAAGGGCAAGGCTGCCCGCATCAAACGCGCCAGCCGGGTGCAGGAACAAGCCGCCGCGGCCGCCGGCGACAGCGCAGCAAAATCGTAGCAACCACTTAACGATAGACGGCAACAAGTTTTTAGCGCGCTGGTCTGTTCGGCTTTCTGCTATACTTGTATAGCGAGGTCCTTATGCTGGCCATCCGACTCCCCGTACACATTGAAGAACGTCTCGAAAAGTTAGCCAAGCGCACCGGACGCACCAAGACTTTCTACGTTCGCGAGGCCATTTTGGCGCACCTTGACGAACTCGAGGATATTTATCTTGCTGAGCGTTCACTGGGCAGAATTCGCCGAGGCGAAGAGCAGACCATTCCGCTGCAAGACGCCCTGAAACGCCATGGCGTGGAAGATTGAGCTTTCTTCCCAAGCCGATCGTGAACTTCGCAAGTTGGACCCGCCGGAAACCAAGCGCATCTTGAAATTCCTGGACCAACGAATCGCGCCGTTGGAAAACCCGCGCGCTATTGGTCAAGCTTTGCACGGCTCCCGCCTGGGCGAATTTTGGAAATATCGGGTCGGCGACTTCAGGCTGATCTGCAAAATCGAAGACGACAGGCTGCTAGTCCTGGTGCTTCGCGTTGGTCACCGAAAGGAGATCTATCCCTAGTGAGGGGCATCACGCAGATGTCCGGTCTTCCCGCCGAATACATCTGAGCAGGAGGAATTCGCCGTGTTAGAATTTGCGGCAACAACGCATGGCGCGGCAATGCTCATCCCGTTTCGAGCGAGCGGCGCGGCAACTGGGCTGGACCCGCATCGCCGGCATAGATGAAGCCGGGCGAGGAGCGCTGTTCGGTCCAGTGGTGGCCGCGGCGGTGATCCTCAACCCAAAACGCCGCATCGTCGGCCTGGACGACTCCAAGAAACTTACTCACGACCGCCGCACCGAACTGGCGGACCGAATTCGCGAACATGCATTGGCCTGGGCGGTCGCCGAAGTCGACGCCTCGCGCATCGACGCCTGGAACATCTATCAAGCCAGCCGTCAGGCGATGACCGCCGCGCTGCACATGCTTTCGGTCGCGCCGGATTACCTGCTGATCGACGCCATGCAACTCGACGTGTTAATTGAGCAGAAATCGCTGATTAAGGGCGATGCTCGCAGCGTTTCGATTGCCGCCGCCTCCATCCTGGCTAAAACCCATCGCGATGGGCGCATGGACGAGTGCGACGTAATCTACGCCGGATATGGTTTGGCGCAACACAAAGGCTACGGGACGCCGGAGCATCTTGAAGCGTTACGGCGTCTCGGCCCTACGCCGCTCCACCGCTATTCCTTTGCCCCCGTACGTCAGGCGGCCTGCTGGTCCACTGGCGCTACGCAGACTCCACTGCCTATTTCCTGGGGTTGAAACGGGGGTCGGCGCAAAGCTTGTGCTTCCCCCTGGTCGCCTATCCGCCACGGGGATAACTGCCTGCTCACAAGCCAGTGCTGGTCCGTTGACTACCCCTGTCCCCGCCTGTAGCGTACAAGAGTGGCGTGCTGCCGACTCTTGGCGGCGCGCTGGTCGGCGTTTGGGTTGTGCCGGTTCGTAATTGAACGGCCCGGCGATACTTGTACACTTGTCTGCCCAGACGCATGAAGCCAGACCCATGAAGATTGAGGAGAAAGCGGAAGCGCGCGCTTCAAGCAACTGTTGATGGAAGTTGCAGGCAGCGCGGTCCAGGTTCACGCATGGCCTATAACAAGAGCAAATTCGTCGAAGCCGCACAGAAGCTGCTGAACCAGGGCAAGGTCCCCCAGGCCATTGCGGAGTACCAGCACATCTTGAAGTACGAGCCGAAGGATCAGGTCACCCTGATGACCATCGGCGAACTTTATATTCGGCAGGGCGAAACATTCCAAGCCATCGAATATTTTGAGCGCCTGGCGCAAATCTTTGTCGGCGACGGTTTTCTGACCAAGGCCATCGCGGTTTATAAGCGCATTGCCAAGCTGGCACCCGAGGAGATTAAGCCGCTCGAACGGCTCGCAGACCTCTACGTGCAACAAGGAGTGATGAGCGAGGCCCGGCCGCTCTTCTTGCAACTCGCGGAAATTCATTTAAAGCATAATCGCCAGACCGAAGCGGTCGGCCTGCTGAAAAAGTTGCTGCTGGCGGAACCGGACAACCTGCGCATCCAAATTCGCCTCGCCGATCTGTACCAGATGATGGGCAAGCCGGCGGAAGCGGTGGAAACCTATGTTTCCGCGGCACAAAGAGCGTTGGCACGCGGCGACCATGCGGAATCGGACAAGCAGTCCGACAAGGCTTTGAAGCTGGATCCGAAAAACGCCGCGGCGCTGACCGTAAAGGCCCGCTCCGCTTCTTCGCAAGGACGATTTGAAGACGCCGCGGTGTTTTTGAAAGATCTTCCCGGCCTGGACAAGGGCGGCGAGCAGAGCGAATTCCTGCTCGATCTTTATTTGAAGGACTCCAATTGGGAGTCCGCAACAGATTTGGCGCTACAGACATTCGACGGCGACGAGAAGAATTTTGGATTGGCGCAAAAAGTTGCCGAAGCGCTCATGCAGTCTAGCCAAACCGATCGCGCACTGTCGCTGGTTTCGCGGCTGCGCATTCCGATGCTGGACGCCGGCGAGCACGACGCCATCCTCCTGCTGTTGAACGACCTGGCGGAAAAAATGCCAAACCGCCTGGAGCCTCTGGAATGGCTGGTCGACACCTACGGAAGAACCAGCGACTCTTTCCGCATGCCAGATGCGCTCGCCAAGCTTGGCGAGGCGCTGATGGCCGCAAAGCAGTTCCCGCGCGCCAAAGAGATTCTTGAGCAGCTGGTGGACCGCCAGCCGGATAGCGAAGCCGCCAAGCGCAAACTCAACGATTGCTTGCGGAAAATGGGATTGGCGGCGCCGCAGGAAGAGCCGGAGCCCATCCAGGAAACCTTGCAGGCGGAAATCGCCCAGCCAGAAGCGCCTAAGCTGCGCCCGGAAGTCCTCAACGAGCCGGAAGAAACGTTGCCCGCGGCGGCCTCCGGGGAACCTCCGCTGGATGAAGAAACCCAAAAATTTATCTCGCAGTCGCTCACCGATGTTGATCTATTCGCTAGTTACGGTCTTACCCAAAAAGCCATCGGCCTGCTCGAAGCGATTTTGCGCCGCGCTCCCAATCACACGCCAACCTTGGAAAAGCTACTGGACTTCGTGCTTGGTGCCGGCGACGACCGGCGCACCGCGGAATTGGCGGCCCAACTAGAGCGCGTCCACAAGGAACAGGGCGATGCGCCTGGCGCGGAGCGCTTCGGCGAACTGCGCCGCCGCTTCCAGCGTGCCGCCGGACTCTCCGACGAAGACATGGCCGCATCAGGCAGCGCTTCTACTGCGCCTTCCATGGCCGCCGATGAAGTCACTGAGGTCGAACAGACTCCCGAAGAGCTTGCAGTGCGGCCGGAGGAGCCGGTCGTTGCAGCGGCTCCCGTTCCACCGCCGCCCGTCGTAGCTCCAAAGGCCGTTCCGCCACCGCCTCCTCCTCGGGTTGCGGCTTCTCCCTCCCCGGTTCACGAAGTGGATCTTTCCGACGAATGGGCTTCCATGCTGGAACAAGGTGCACCGGTCGAGCCGCCGGCCCCCGCGAAGGTCAAACCGGCAAAGCCAGCTGCTCCGCCCGCGGCCAAACCAGCGCCGCCGGAGGAGTTTGAAATTTCCGAGTTTGCGATTCCCATCGAGACCCCGGCAATCGAGGAACCCGCCGCGGCTTCCTCATTTACGGGGAGTTCCGCTACTGAAAGCGCCGAAGAGCCTGAGGAAGAGACCATCGAAATAATTTCGGCGGACGAAGAGGAGATCGCCGAAGTCGCTCCTCCACCGCCTGCCAGAGCTCCCAAAAAGCCGGTCGCCGCCGAGACCGTGCCAGAGATTGATCTGGGCCAGGAATATGAATTGGTGCTGACGCCCGACGCAGAAACCGATGGGCCGGAGAGCACGGCGCCGCCTAAGCAGGCGCAACCGGTCAACCTCGGCAGTTCGCAGGTCCTCGAATCGGAGCAGTTTCTTGCCGACCTGGCCAACGAAATTGATCAGCTGGGACTTGGCGAACTTACGCCTCCGCGCTCCGACCCCGCTCCCAAGAAGGAAACCGTTCAGGCCGCTGCGCCGCAGGCTGCGGCTCCCTCACCATTGACAGAAAATAGTCCGCTGCAGGATGTGTTTGACGACTTCCGCGCCGAGTTGGGCGAAATGGGCGCCGAAGACGAAGACCTTGAGACTCACTACAATCTTGGAATCGCTTTCCGCGAAATGGGTCTGCTGGAAGAAGCGATCAGCGAATTTCAAAAAGTGGCCAAAGCCAACGAAAACGGCAAACCGTTCCGCTACGCCATGCAGTGCTGCACCTTGCTGGGACTGGCATTCATGGAAAAGGGACAGCCATCCATCGCCGCGATCTGGTACGAACGCGCGCTGCATACCCCAGGTGTGGACAGCGAAAGTATTCTGGCTCTGCGGTATGATTTAGGAGTCGCCCAGGAATCCGCAAACGACCTGGATGCGGCGCTGAAGAGCTTCTCTCAGGTCTATGCGGTGAACATTGATTACCGCGGCGTGGCCGATCGCATCGCCGCTCTTCAGAAGACCACTCGCTGATTGCGGCGTTTCCAGGTACTCCGAGGTTCATGAATAAAGTATTGCGGGCGATTGTAATTGTGCTGTGCTTTGAAATGGGAGCGCTGCTGCTGTATCTGCCGTGGACCAACTTCTGGGAACAGAACTATTTTCTTGCTCATTTTCCCGCGCTGAGAATGCTGGCATTGCATCCATCGTTCCGTGGACTGGTCAGCGGGCTGGGTGTGCTGGATTTTCTTGTTGCGCTGGGATTGCTGCAATCGCGTCCGGAAACCCCAAGTGTCACGCCCCGCTAAGTTCTTCGGCAAATCCGCGCGGCCGCTGTTGTGCTATGTCACCGACCGCCGCAGCCTGCCTCTCTCCACGTCTTCCGACGCTCATCCATTACTGCTGGAAGGCGTGGAGCGAGCTGCCGGCGCCGGCGCCGACTGGATTCAATTGCGTGAGAAGGATTATTCCGGCAAGGAATATAGCGAATTGCTGCACGAGGCGCTGCGCCGGGTCTCCACTCTGAACACCAACACCCGCATTTTCGTGAATGATCGGCTGGATGTCGCACTGGCCGGCGGTGCCGGCGGCGTGCACCTTAGCGAGAACGGAATTCCTGTTGCCGAAGCCTGCCGGCTGCGCGATGAATATTTCGCGGACCGGGACGGCAAACACGACTTTCTGATTGGTCTTTCTTGCCACTCGCTCGGCGCGGCCCTGGGCGGAGCCCGGGCTGGCGCCGATTACATCTATTTCAGCCCGATCTTTTTTACGCCATCCAAAGCCAATTACGGGCCGCCGCAAGGCCTGGACCGTCTGGCTCGCATTTGCCAGTCCGTGGATATTCCGGTGATCGCCATCGGCGGCATTTCCCCCGAAAATGCCGTCAGTTGCTTCCAGGCCGGCGCCGCTGGTGTCGCTGCCATTCGTCTTTTTCAGGAAAGCGAAAAACTTCCGGAAGTACTCAAATCGCTTCATGAATTCTCTTTCCCATAAAATTGCCGGCATTCCTGACTATTTCTCCATCAACCGCCGCAGCAGCCGGATCTGTCCTGCGTGATACACATCGTGAAACGCCACGCCCCACAGCATCCGCCAAACTTTAGGCGAGAGTTTTTTCTTAGGGACTGATTTTGCTGCTTCGCGCAATGCGTCGTGCTCCCTTCTCAGAATTGCTTTATCCGCTCTCCAGGCCGCCTCGGTATTTTTGCCTGATTCCGGGCGCGAAAAAAAATTGCGGCCCTTCAGCGCGAACGCACCTCGCTTTCCGCCCTGCAGCCGCCGTCGCACCGTGTATTTCCAGTACGCCGCATGCAGCGCCTCTTCCCAGATGTTGTGGCGGCCCACTCCCGGCCGCCACGCAGCCTGCTTCGCCGTCACACCTTTCAACGACTGCCAGAGGTTTGGGCCGTGCCAGGTCTTGCGCTCAAAGCCCTCTTCGAGAAGCTGGAAAACCATCGAAGCAGCGTCCATGGCCGAACTCCTTCACCGGAGCTTGAAAGTGGAAACGGGAGACAGCATCGCGCAGGGGCGTCAGCCAGTCAAACCGGAACGCCTGGAAGACGAGCTTGTGTATGAATGCAACTCAGTTGCAACTGATATGCGACTAAGTTAGTCTTATATGACTCTTAAATTCATTTGTTAGGGGAACTTACTTGCTTCGCTTTCTACCAGCGACTTTCGCCGTTCTGTTCGTTCTGGCCGCCTTGCTTGCCCGGCCTCTCGCCGCTCAGGAAAATCCCTACTTCGTCGCTTACGACCACAATCTGGAGGAACCTGGCAACCTGGAGATCGAATATTTCTCCACTTTTGGCACGCAGCGGGCCGGCAATGACTTCCACTCGTTCTGGACCGAATTCGAGTACGGCGTCACCGCCTGGTGGACCACCGAGTTTTACCTCGACGCGCAGACCACCTTTCACGACAGCACGGTGTACTCCGGGTTCAAATGGGAGAACCGTTTTCGGGTGTTAAAGCGCGAACACTGGATCAATCCGGTGCTTTACGCTGAGTTTGAAGACCTCAACGGAGCCGACAAAACGCTCAAGGAGATTGTCGGCCACGATGGGCAATCGGATTTTCTGGTACCCAACAAAACCGCGCAAATGGAGCACAAGCGGGAAGTGGAATTGAAGCTGATTCTTTCCAGCAACACCCATGGCTGGAATTTTTCTGAAAACATCATCACCGAAAAAAACCTGTCCAACGAGCCTTGGGAGTTTGGCTACGCGCTGGGCGCCAGCCGTCCGCTCTCCCTGAAAGGTTCCACAAAGCGTTGCACTTTCTGCCGGCAGAATTTCGTGGTGGGTGCGGAAATGTATGGAGGCTTGGGTGACCGGCACAGTTTCGGCTTGCGAGAGACGTCGCACTATTTTGCGCCCGCCGCCGCGTGGAATTTGCCGAGCGGCTGGACATTGAGGCTCTCTCCCGGTTTTGGGCTGAACGACTACAGCCACAGGTTTCTGCTGCGGTGGGGCGTTTCGCGCGAGGTTACCGGGTTCGGCGAAATGGTGCGGCACATGTTCGGGGGAAAATCATGAAGGCCCCTCTTGTAGCGGTGTTGATTTGCGGAACGATGGTTCTACTTTTCACTCCGACGGGAAAAAGCCAGAACCCAGAAAGCCGAGCTAACGGAAGCTCAGCAAGTGGCCGCGAAAACAAAAACGCCCAAGTTTACGCGGAACTAGATAAGGCTCCGCAAAAAGCACGCGTGCGCGCGAATCCGCTGGAGCATGATCCTGACGCGATAGCGGCAGGGCGATTGTTGTTTGAGGACCATTGCGCGGAGTGCCACGGCGCGCAGGCTGAGGGCAGCAAGAAGGCGCCCAGTTTGCGGGTGCCGGAAGTGCAGAACGCGACGCCCGGGACGTTGTTCTGGTTGCTGACGAATGGTGTGGTGCGAAAAGGCATGCCGGTATGGTCAAAATTGCCGGAGCCACAGCGATGGCAGGTGGTGCGATTCCTGAAGTCGCTCGGCGCGCCGCCAGCCGCATCGCCAGAAGCCGCGGCCAAACCAGCCACCAAATAAGGCACCAAACAAGCCAATCGATAAGCGCTGACGGGTAAATATTCCTACGCGCTCAGCCAGCGTCCAATCGGCTTCCACGATTCGTTGTGATCGCACACGACTCGCAGTGTAGCTGTAATCGGTATGGCCAGCAGCAGCCCCATGCCTCCCCAAACCCAGCCCCAGAACAGCAGCGAGATGGTGATCGCCACAGCATTCAGGCGCAGCCGCTTACCCACCAGTTGAGGCGCGATCAGGTTTAACGCGAAGATGTGGATACCGGTCAGCACCCCAGCGATCAGCAAAAACCACCCAATGGTCTGCCACTTGGTCAGCGCCAGCATGAACGCCGGTAGCCACGCCAGCACCGCGCCAATATACGGAACCATGTTCAAAACGCCGGAAACGATTCCCAGCAAAATCGGATAATCCAGCCCCAGCACCCAAAAAAACAGACTACTGAAAGTAATCACCATTAGCGTGACCACCGACATCCACAGAACGTAATCGCGCAGCACCACTCGCAAATCTTCCAGCATCTCCTTGACTTGAGTGCGCCGCGACACCGGAAAAAGTTGCAACGTGCCATGCCAGGCTTCGCGCTTGCCGGCAAGCATGAAAAACACCAGGAATGGAACGAAGGTGCCTTCCAAAAAAAGCGCGTATAGCGAACCCGCTCCGCGCAAGATCAGATTGCGTACAATGCCAGTATCGCGCGGCGGCTCGATCGCTGCGTTTGCTTGATGGCCGGTGGCGGGAGCAGCTCCCGAAACATCGCGTTCAATGCCGCTAATCCTTTTTTCCACTGAGGCGGCCGTTTTCCGCAACATCCCGCTGTATTTCGGCCAGCTTTCCGCAAAGTCCGAAACCCGGGTCCACATTCCGTAGCCGACACCAAAGATCACCGCGCACAGCAGCAGCACCATGATCATCGAGCCGATGGTTCGCGGAATGCGGAAGCGCTCCAGAAATTCCACCAGGGGATCCAGGCAGTAGGCCAACAGTATGGAAAGCACCAGCGTGATCACTACGCCTTGCGCGTAATACGCGAACAGCAGAATAATCGCCCCGGCGATCACCTTGAGGCTGAAGCTCGATCCGCCTTGCTGTGCCCGTTCTTTTTCCGGAGCTATTTCGGCTTGCGACATGCTTGTCTCCGTCTGATTTTCGCTATTCAAGGTACCACACGATGACTGCGGGAATTTTACAGCGGCGTATCTAGTTTCTTTATACCAACCGGGGATTTCCCGCAGCCGGCCGATTCCTTCGCTGTGCTAATATTTTTGCGGGGCGCGATCCCAGCGACTCGCCAACTCCTCTATGGCAAAACAATATTTCGGCACTGACGGCATTCGGGGTGTCCCCGGTACTCCGCCACTCGATGATGCGACTCTTCATGCGGTCGGCCGGGCCGTCGGCGTTTATCTCCACCAGGAACATCAGACACCGCACGCGCTGATCGGCATGGATACCCGCGAATCGGGGCCGCACATTGCCGCCACGCTTGCGGCGGGCTTGCGCGAATCCAACGTGGATGTCACCTTGGCGGGAGTTTTGACAACTCCTGGAGTTGCTTGTCTGGTCCGGCAAAACGATTTTGACGCCGGCGTGGTCATCTCCGCTTCCCATAATCCTTTTCAAGACAATGGCGTAAAGCTTTTTTCGCATGCCGGGATGAAATTTCCCGACGCAGTGGAAGAAGGGATCGAAGCGCGCATTCCGGAATTTCTTGGCCGTGCACCGCAGCCCGTGCCGGCTCCGCTGGCCGTCGATGAATCGCTGCACTCGCAGTATCTCGATTTTTTGCGTAGCCGCGTCCTCGACGGAGCGGCCGCGAAATTGCCCGGCTTGCGCATCGTTTTGGATTGCGCCAACGGCGCGGCCTACCGCCTTGGGCCGCAGTTGTTTCGCTCCCTGGGCTGTGACGTCGTTGCGATTGGCACCGAGCCCGATGGCCGCAACATCAATGCCGGTTGCGGTTCGCTGCACCTGGAAAAATTGCAGCAGCGCGTTCCCGCCGAAAAGGCAACTCTGGGCGTGGCTTTCGACGGCGATGCCGATCGCGCGTTGTTTGTAAGCGCCTCCGGCACCATCATAAATGGCGACGGCATCCTGCTGGCCGTGGCTCGCTTTCTGAAAACCGCCGGCAAGCTGCCGGGCGACCGCGTTGTCGCCACGTCAATGTCCAATCTTGGATTGGAGCGGGTCCTGGCGCACGAGGGCATCGCGATGGCGCGGACCAATGTTGGCGACCGTTATGTGTTGGAAGAAATGTTGAAGAGCGGTAATGCGCTCGGCGGCGAACAATCCGGCCACATCATTTTTCTGGAAGACTCCCCAGCTGGCGACGGCTTGCTGACCGCGATTAAGATCGTTTCGCTGGTGGCACTGCACGGAAGCCTCGATGAGCTGGTTACCGGTTTGAAGGACTACCCCCAGACCATCGTTAACATCAAGGTTAAGTCCAAGCCGCCGCTGGAATCCATTCCAGAGGTCGCCTCTGCATTGCGGCAAGCCGAGCAAGCCTTGGGCGAAAACGGCCGCATCGTGCTGCGCTACTCCGGCACGGAAACCCTGGCGAGGGTGATGGTGGAAGCGGAAAGCGCCGCGGACGTTAAGACCTTCAGCGAATCGATTGCGTCAGCCATCCGCGGCTCGATCGGTGCCTAAGCCTTGATGAGATTCTCGTTCGTGGCAATTCTACATGGCCAGTTTATCCCAAAGAATGTAGAGCACGCATCTTCATCTGTGAGATTTTGTAGAACTGGCTCTTGCTTTCGAACTTCCATTCAGCGCTTTGAACGCGTAACTCCCGTGGTTTCAGTCGCATAAATCCAGCGCGCAGATAAGTGCGCAGCTGGCACACCACTTGCATCCTTGTTCGGTAACTTAAAAATATTGGCTTCCCGGGGTGGCCAGAACGAAACCTCGACTTTGTTCTGGTTTTGGGGGGTCAGTTGACGAAGGGGGCTTGCACCGGCCCCCTTTTTTTATTTTTGCCAGAGCAATCCTTGCACCGACTCCCTAAATCGCCGCTCCATGATCCCTCAAGTTCAAATCCGTCCCGCTCGTTTGACGGCGCCAGCCGTTAATCGGTTTCCGTGACCTCGCAAAGCTCTCCGCACCTCAATGCTCGTCCCCGCCTGCCTGGTGTGCCTCGCTCGCCGCGAAGAATTGCCTTGGCCGGCCACAAAGTGATGACTCTTTGGCCAAGTTCCTTGCTACCATCTGTTCTCAGAAACAGTCGCTTGCATTTCTGTTCAGACCGTCGGAAAACTCTCCCCGGACCAGGCGGCGCCGGGACGGTCTGGAACGAAACTGAGCATCAAACTGGTTTGGCGGGGGATCCGATGAACCACCCTAATAAGGCAGACCATTTAAGCTGCGGGACCAAACCCGAATTTTCCCTTCAAGCGAAGACCAATTTCGGGCGACTTCTTCTCAAGGCTGCCGCCCTGGCTGTCTTTTTCTGCCTGATCGCCACGGCTCCCCTGCGTGCCGACACCATTTCCGGCACGGTGAAAGACCCCTCCGGCGCGGTCGTCGCCGACGCGCGCATTGAAATCACTGGCGGCGATCTCAAGCAGCCGTTGCTGCTGTCCACGGATGAGTCCGGCCAATTCGCCGCTCCTGATCTAGGGGCCGGAAAGTATTCGGTGCGGGTCAGCAAGCCGGGTTTTGAGGACATCGTGACCTCGGTCGACCTGAAAGGCTCCGCTGATCTCCCGCTGAGCTTGAAACTCGCCTCGCAACAAACCAGCATTAACGTCACCGCCAGCGGCGCGGGCTTTGCGAATTCCGACACGGTTTATCGCCAACTGCGCGACATCGGCCTCGGCCCTTCCTATCACTGCGAGCATTACACGCTCAACCTCGATGCCGGCGCCGTCGAATTCAAGTCTGGAACCATCACCCTGCTCAGCCCGGTGAACAAATACGTGACTGGCGCGATCTTTATTGGCCAGGGGCACTTTACGCTCAGACCCGTTGGCCGCGTGGACACCGACGAAATGATTCGTCGTGCCGGCAGCCCGACCGCTGAAGAAGACTTTTCCGAGGCGGTTTTTCGTTTCACCGGCGGGTTGTATCCGCAATTCGCCGCGGCGATCGGAAATCCTGTGGACACTCCGTCGGAAGCCGCTACCGTTTTTCAACACTGGAAGGAAAAGGTCCGCAAGCGTCACGAAATCCCCGAAGGACTTACCCAGGCCTTTTTCGAGCAGGAAACCATCGACAACGTCGACGCCGATATTCTCGCCGCGGTTTACAATCCAAAACATCCTCCATTCCTGAATGCCTACTTCGTTGGCAAACCCTACAAAGACCTGCGTTTTTTCCTTCGCACCCGGGTGGGCGCTCTCTCCCAGCTGGATTCGCCGGAAGAAGTGGCACTTATCAATTTCAACGGTGGCGGAATGGACGACGGCATCTTTTATTCCGAACATCTGCTTGCTGAGTTGAAAGCCCACACTGCGAACTCCCGCGAAGATCGCCGGTTGTTCGCCACCCACAGCTACAAAATTGAAACCGACATTGCCAAGAATAATCACCTGTACAGCGTTGCCACCATAACTTTTGAGCCGCTCATCGCCGGCGAGCGTGTCATGAAATTCGGTCTGCTGCCCACTCTGCGCGTTATGAAAGTCACCGACGAAAACGGCAAGGATTTGCATTTCATCCAGGAAGACCGCAAACACGATGGCTCGTTCTACGCGGTCCTCGATGAAGCCCCTGCCATGGGCAAGGAGCATTCCATCACCGCGGAATATGTGGGCGACAAAGTTCTTACCGAAGCCGGTGACGGCAGCTACTACATCGGCGCCCGCGAATCCTGGTATCCCAATCTCAACGGCTTTGGTGAAAAGGCCCTGTACGATTTGACGTTCAAAGTCCCCAAGTCAAACGTGGTGATCAGCGTCGGAAAGTTGCAAGGCCAATCGAACGAAGCAGGTTTTGCGGTGACCCACTGGGTTACGCCGGTCCCGGTGGCGGTAGCCGGCTTTAATTACGGCAAATACACCAAGATCGATTTTCCCGACACCATCACTCACTACAACATCTCTGGTTACTATCTCTCAGAATTGCCGAGCAATCTGAAGCAGTTTCAAGGCGGAGCGTTCGGCTCGGCGCCGGCTTCTGATATGCAGGCGAACGCGCTGGCAGGGATGTCTCCCATCTCCATGACCAAGTACGCGCTGGACCAGGCCCGCGCTCAGATGCAGTTGTGTACTTTTTATTTTGGAAAAGGGCCCTACGACCACGTCGAAATTACCGAGCAACCGAATTTCAATTTTGGCCAGTCCTGGCCCAATCTGGTGTACCTCCCGATTTCCGCGTACATCGACTCGACGCAACGCTGGATGCTCTTTGGCCGCATCGACAATAACTTCACCGGCTTCGTGCGTGAAGTAACGCCGCACGAAGTGGCCCACCAGTGGTTTGGCCACAGCGTCGGCTGGGCTTCCTATCACGACCAGTGGCTCTCAGAAGGATTCGCCGACTTTGCGGCGGGTCTGTTTTTGCAGCAAGCGGTTGGCCCGAAGTGGCAGAAGGACTATCTGGAATATTGGCAGCGCCAGCACGATCGCATCCTGGAAAAAAATGCCTTTGGCGTGGCTCCAAACGACGCTGGCCCACTTTGGCTGGGAACAAGGCTGATGTCGCCGCGCACTTCCAATGCCTATCAGGGCGTCACTTACTCCAAGGGCGCCTACGTGCTGCTGATGCTGCGCTCCCTGATGTATGTCGATCAAGGCTCCGGCAATCGCGATCAGCCTTTCATCGACATGATGCACGACTTCATGGAAAGCCACCAAACTGCGAATGCCTCCACCGAAACCTTCAAGGCCATCGTTGAAAAACACATGACCCCGCAGATGGACCTGCAAAAAAATGGCCGCCTGGATTGGTTCTTCAATGAATGGGTGTACGGCACAAAGGTGCCGCGCTATCACTTCACCTACGAAGTTCAGCCAATCAAGGACGGTGTGGTCAAGGTAAAGACCGAAATCACCCAGAGCGAAGTGGACGAAAATTTCGCCATGTTTGTGCCGGTGTTCGCCGATTTTGGCAGCGGCATGGTCCGTCTGAACCAGATCCCGATAGTCGGAAATTCCACCCGGACCATCACGTTCGATCTGGATCGCGCACCGAAAAAAGTGGTTCTCAATTACTACAAGGACGTCTTAGAACGCTGAACCTGGGAAGCACTGAACCAAAAAATTGAGCCGCCGGTGGGGGCACTGGCGGCTCGGGCGTGGGATGGAGGGAAACTACGCTGAAGTTCAATATCGGTCGCGCTTGACGACGACCTTAGCTGGAACTGTGTCGGAGACGGCGCCGAGCAGGATCACGATCATGCAAAGAATCAACCCAGTGATCACCATCGATTCCTCCGCTCTGCAGGCCTATTCCGTAGCGCTTGCAACTCCCGTTTACATTCACAAGCATGCGGTCCAGCGCTTCCGCGGTCTCTAGTCCGGTGGGTTCAATTCGAGGAGTACGTCGCGAACTCTGGTTTCGGTACCAAAGTACCTGGAGGTCTAAAGGCCGTATTCTGATTTTTCGGTGGTTGGGTCAGTTTGAATTTTCTTGGTCCGTGACACGATGGGAAAAAATTCAAACGGACCCACTACTGTTTTTTCTATTGGCAAGTGGATTACCAGCCTGATACACTCTTCCTTGTAAGAAACTATGCCCCGACCTTCCGGTCGGGGCTTTTTTGTTGTACCGCCGGCTTACCCTAGTCACGAAGGGCTTCCAGCCGGCGTTTTTCGTTTCTGCCCGTCCTCGTGTCCCGCAGTCGGGGCGTTCTCCGTTAAGCCTCTGCTTTTCTCTGCCAGTTGTCTCCGTGTTTTCGATTTCTCTGAGCTCTCTGCGCCTCGGCCTCAGCGCTCGGCGCCTGCCCCCGGTCCTGTTTTTTCCGCGCCGTCGGCCTGTCATTCCGAGCGGAGCAGGCCGACAGCTTTTCTTTCGCGTTCGCTCCTGCGAACGCGTCGGCCCTGCGCAGTCGAGGAATCTCTCTGTCTCTCTAACTCTTCGCTTTTTTCCGTTGCTCTGAACTGTCAACTGTTAACTGTCAACTCCTGGATCGCCAACTATGAAAAACAATAAACCCGATGCCGCTCTCGTCTGGAAGCAGATCGATGATGAACTCGTGCCCCGTCTCGGCCTCAATCTTACCGAGCGCGTGGTCTACGCCAGTCTCCTCCGCAATAGCCGTGTCGAAGGCAAGCGTCAGCTCCGTTTCACGATTCCTAGTTTCTCCCGAAGCGTTCGCCTCTCGGAATGGTCCACTCGCGAGGCGGTGCGCAGCCTTGCTGGCAAAGGCGCTCTGCGCCTGCTCGACCGCAGCCATGCGGGCCACCTGGCCGAAGTCTTTTTGCCCGACGAGATACAGGACCCGCCGTCGGACGGCCCGGTGCCTCTTTGCCTCGCGCGCCGGCCTCGCGCCGCCGGCCTCGACGAGCTGGACTTTTTAAAGGTCAGCAGCCACCGCGAGGCCATTCACGTGCGCGAACGTGGCCGCTGCTTCTATTGTCTGCGGCGGTTCCTCGGTCGTGGGCGAGTCCTCGACCACGTCGTTCCGCGGGCTCGCGGAGGCGGCAACTCCTGCCGCAATCTGGTTTCCTGCTGTGGCGAATGCAACTCGCAAAAGGGAGAAATGGCCGCCGAAGACTTTCTGCGCAGCCTCTTTCGCCAGCGCCGCATTACCTCTGTCGAACTCGAAGGCCAATTGCGCGCCCTGGACGCTCTCGCCTCCGGCAAGCTCCGCCCCGTCCTTCTACCACCCGCCGTCGCAGCCAGGAACCAGAAGAAGTCCTAATCTCTACGTAGTGGCCGGTCTTTCAGACCAGTTCTTTTGACTTTGTCCGTCATTCCGAGCGAAGTCGAGGAATCTCTCTTCGTTATCCAGCACCGGAGGCGCGGCAGACGATATCCCAGCGCGTAAGCGCTGGGATCTGTGATACGGGGAACGATATGCGACATGGTTGATCCCGTCGTGGTTGTCATCTAGGCTAATCGGACAGATTCAACCCGGAAAAGGGACGCAATGGACGACCCTCAGTTGTATTGGCATTTATTTGGTTGGTTTTGGAAGCTCCTGCTGAGATCGTATTTTGTGTTGTGCTTCGTAATCGGTGCGGAACTTATCTACCAAAGTCGTCACGACCGTCAAACGTATATTCGAGAGGAACGCAGGCTTGCACAAGACCGAGACAATATCACTTAGGGCAGACTATTTCGGTAAGAATTAGGACGTGAAGAGAGAGGATTGGATTACAAGAATGCTGATTCGATACGTTTTTGTCTTCGTTCTGTTGGCGTTTACTTATGCACCGTTTGGTCACGCTCAGGATACAGCGGCGTTCCCATCCGATACGGAAATTCGACTGCTGTTAACGCAAGCCGACCGTGCGATCCAGCAATACAAGCCTTTGCTTGACGAGGAAGCGGTTCAGTTAGGGAAAAGCGGCGCGGGAGCCGTCGCTCAAGATCGCCAAGTCGTCCACGCTTTGGAGACTGCCCTTTCCACTTTTGCGAAACAGCCACAAGCGTTCAACAGCGCCGCAGGTTTCGCTTTTTTCGAGTGGCTGGACGACGCGAGCCGGAACGCTCTGCTGTGTTCGACCACGAGCATGAACCAGTTATCGGATAAATTGATGCGAGGGTCTACCAAGGAGGGAACGGAGTTGGTGCATCTGTCCCAAGGTTGCATGGACGTTTCGACGCTGTTTTATACGGTCAGCGAGAATGCTGGGTCGCTATACGAGAGATACATCAAAGCGGAAGAAGCATTGGCTCAAAAGGGATTCAATGTCGCTCAGAAATGTACCGACGTTTTGAAGCAAAAATCGGATGCAGATGCAAAGAAACAGTAGACGCACAGAAAGATCTTCGTTTTTCTTTCGCCAAGTGGTAGGCTGAATTTTGGAGGTAGCCATTTTGAGTAGAACCACAACCACCACCGTAAGAGACGGACTGATTGATAGCGTCGGTACTGATTACGTGATCTGGCGAGACGGCGAAACCAGACTACAGGTGAAGTTCAAGGACGACAGCATGCTCACCAAAGAAGATTGGGCGCTAAATTTTCGGGGGTTCGAGGGTAAGCGAGCGGTCATCTCTGTGGACGGCCCATTGTACATATCCATGAGCGTTATGCCGGGACACTTTGAAGGCACACTGCGAGTGATTCCAGGTTGTGCACCGGTCGAGTCCGTTACTGCCTTGTGACGGTTAGACAAGCGCGTTCCATGAAGGCGCTGGTGGTCTGCCCTAACTAAGGGTTACAAAGCTCAGAGTCTCTATGCTTTTAGAATCTTTTCGGCCTCAACGGCGGGAACCCGGCGATCCCGTGGACTTGAGTCATGGCGATCTTCGTGGTATCGCTAGGCGAGACGCCATGCTGCTTGAGTTTTTCGTGATGCTGCGCCGCTATCGTTTCCGTGCCCTTGTGGCGGGTGGCAGACCTTAGTTCGCTAAGAATCTTGGGTGGCCCATCCTGCGGCGCGTGCAAGGGTGGGGCTGTTTTCGCTAGCCTCTTCTCTCCCGCTGTCAATTTTTCGACTCAGTTGGCCTTCTGCGCTCCGTCGGGTTGCGAGCGGCCCGTACCGCTGCTAAAATCGCTTGTTTGCCGAGATGCAGCCGTCTGCGCTAGAGGGCGCCGGCGGCTTTTTGTCCGTCTGGCGTCTGGCCTTTTTGGCCTGATCCCCTCCGGGTTTCTGGGTTTAAGGGTCTGTACTTACAGACCCTTAGGTGAGGAAGTCGCCCGCTGGTCAACGGAAGGCCTCACGAAAGAGAGGATACGCGTGGCTAAGTACGATGTAGCGATTATCGGAAGCGGACCAGGCGGCTATGTGGCCGCGATTCGCGCTGGCGAACTTGGACTAAAAACCGTCGTCGTTGAGAAGGATCCCTTTTTGGGTGGCACTTGCCTCCACGTTGGCTGTATTCCCACCAAAGTTTTGTTGCACCACGCCGATGTTTACGATCACTTCAAGAATGGCGCGGAACTGGGATTTGAAGTCAGCGGGCTAAAGGTGAACTGGGCGAACATCATCGCGCGCAAGTCGAAGATCGTGACCAAGCACGCCAAAGGCATCGAATTTCTGTTTAAGAAAAACAAAGTGGAATGGAAACAAGGCTGGGGACGGTATGAGGGGCCCGGAAAAATCAGCGTAGAGAAGGACGGCAAAAAAGAAACCATCGAGGCCGCCAACATTCTGATGGTCAGTGGCAGCGAAGCCCGTTCGCTGCCCGGCATCGAGCCGGACCACAAAACGATTTTGACCAACCGCTCCATTTTGGAATTGCCCGAAATTCCGAAGACTTTGATTGTCGTCGGGGCCGGCGCCGTCGGTGTCGAATTTGCCTCCATCTACAACTCTTTCGGCACTCAAGTCACCATTCTGGAAGCGTTGCCCCGCGTGGTTCCGGTGGAAGACGAAGAGATTTCCGCCGAGCTCGACAAATCCTTCCGCAAGAAAAATATCCAGATCCAGACCGGCTGCAAAGTCGACAGCGTAAAGAAAGACCCCAAGGGCGTCACCGTTT
>Ga0137418_10001202_pt1 | contig 23807 bp, 23 predicted proteins | sample CZODoug3_1_2_16f_FD_122242 | JGI IMG/M metagenome (GOLD analysis project Ga0137418, IMG submission 122242) | Vadose zone soil fungal communities from Angelo Coast Range Reserve, California, USA - CZODoug3_1_2_16fungal (Hybrid Assembly) | ecosystem: Environmental > Terrestrial > Soil > Vadose...
AGTTCGCGAAGCGAGCGAAAGACGCTGGCGTCGATGTCACCCTGCGCTCCCTGCCTGAAGGCCAGCACAACTTCATCTTAGGTGCCGGCCGTGTGCCCGAGGTGGACCGGGCGATCGAGGAGATTGGCCGGTGGCTGCGATCCAAGCTCGGCCTTGCTGTCCTGGCTGTGGCCTAGTTCCAGGCTACCGGCCGTATTGCCCGCAAACGACACCCCAATTCAAAGGAGAAGTGCATGAGTGCTTATACGCGGTTCAAGGTGACCCGGTCCTCCCCCTCGCTGTGGCGGGTCACGTTCGACAATCCACCGATCAACCTGATCGACGCGGTGATGATGAAAGAGCTGCTGAACCTGCTCACCGAGATCGAACGCGACAAGCGAGTGGCCGTCGTGCTCTTCGACAGCGCGAACCCGGACTTCTTCCTCGCCCACTACGACATCGCGGGCGACCCCGCCGAACTCGTAGGTGTCGAGACCACGACGGGCAGGCACCCCTTTACGGACCTTCACATCCGGTTGAGCAAGTCACCCGCCGTGACGATCAGCGCGATCCGAGGTCGCGCCCGTGGTGCGGGCAGCGAGTTCGCGCTCGCCACCGACATCCGCTTCGCCAGCCGAGAGCGGGCCGTCCTTGGGCAGTTCGAGATCGGAGTCGCCGCCGCCCCAGGTGGGGGTGCGTTGAACCGGCTGTCGGGCCTCGTCGGTCGCGCCCGGGCATTCGAGGTTCTCGTCAGCGGCCATGACTTCGACGGCGAGCTCGCCGAGCAATACGGCTACGTCAACCGCGCGATCCCCGACGAGCAGTTCGTAGATTTCGTCGATGCCTTCGCCCAGCGAGTGTCCCGGTTCGATCTGCTCGCGCTCGCCGACATCAAGCGGTTCGTCAACGCCGCGACACTTCCAGCCGACGAGCCGTTGGCAGCGGAGATAGACGCCTTCTGGAAGGCCGCGAAGCGGCCGGCCTTTCCTGCGTTGCACAGCCACGCCTTCAAGGCGGGCTATAGCCAGCGGGGCGCAGTCGAGCTCAACCTCGGCGACTTCGTTGGCACCATCTTGGCCGACCCCGACTCGTATCCCACCCGCTAACCGTCACAGGTCCAGCCCGTGAAGGTCCGCTGAGCCGCAGAACTGCCTGTGTGAGGCGATCAATGAAACAGGTATGACCAATGGATGACAAGAAGATCTATTTATTGGCCGAATTGACCATTCTTCCTGGATTTCTGGAAGAGGTGAAGGCAATCCTCAAGGAGGCTCTTATCCCGACACTCGAAGAGCCAGGCTGCGAAGCCTTGTACGAGACCGGACGAAAGGACGATCCACACAAGCTAGTGTTCTTTGAGGTCTTCTCCTCCGCGGCAGCACATGAGTTCCACCTCGACCAAGACTATACAAAGCGGATGTTCGCAGCGCTCGAGGGCAAGATGTCCGGAGCATCAATACTGACCAAATTGAGACCGCTCTAACGATGAGCACATTTCAACAAACGCGACGTTGACTCCACAAGAGTTGACTACCGTCCGTGTTGATTTCTAACGAGGCTCAGCCTGACCGCCGTTGCGCGAGGAGTGGGACTGGCTGATGGGTACAGCTGCGGCAAAACCACGTCGCTAGGGCAGGACGGGCCGATGACATGACATTGACGGTAAGAACGCGCGGCGCCACCGATACCGACCGCGTACGAATCGGCGCGTCTACCGTAAATGCAGGACGAGCTGCAAGGGGTCAGTCTAGGCTTGTTGGCGATCGGCGCCGCGGCGGACTCGCTGCCGGATTCGGGGCGCAAATACACAGCGCTGATTCGGGTGGTCCGCGGCCACGTTCCGATGAAGCGCCCTGCGTGCACCTGATGATCGTGGCGCATGCGCGCCGAGTGCGGATCTCAAGCAGGATCACCATCAGCTCAATGTGCTACCGCAGAGCTTGCGTCCGACTCTGAGATAGCAACGGCGTATCGACACGCGGCCTGGCTCTGGTCGCGTGCGGTGTGGGGTTAGCTGATTCGCGCGTTCGAGCGCCAGCCAGCGCGCGTGATCTGATCGATGCGCAAGCAGCACTTGGACTACGGGCTGCGCGGCACGACTTCGCCTTGAAACGTCCAGTGGGATATTCGTGGGCTCAGCTCCTGCCGCGCGCACCAGAAAATCAAAATCGATCGCCGATCCCCATCTCGTTTCGGTATCCGGATAGCTGTGCGAAGAACAGATAGCGCGCAGCCTCCGGCGCGGAAATCATATGCACGTCAGCTCACCGCGGAATCTCACTTACCTTCCGTCCCGAGCTTCTTTCTCTCGGCAAACAGCAAGGATCAAGAGCATGAACGTCATTTCCGTCATTGTTGGAAGCACCCGCGAGGGCCGTTTCTCGGAGAAGCCGGCGCACTGGATTTTTCATCACCTGGAGAAGCGCCCAGGTGTCGACGCTCGGCTTCTCGATCTGCGTGACTTTCCGATGCCGTTCTTCGATCAGCCATTTACTCCCGCTACGCCGAATCGCCCGGCTTTCGAGCACCCAGTCGTTCAGAAATGGACCACCGCGATCGCGCAGTCCGACGGCTTCGTGTTCGTCACCCCTGAATACAACTTCGGCCCCTCCGCGGTGCTCAAGAACGCGATCGACTGGGTGTATTCCGAGTGGCATCGCAAGCCGGCTGGCTTCGTGAGCTATGGCTCCGCGATGGGTGTACGCAGCGTCCAGCAGCTCCGCTTAACGGCGATCGAAGTTCAGCTCGCCCCGATTCGCGCAGCGGTCCACATCCCTGTCGCCGCCTTGTGGGCTCACTACCAGGGCGGCGATGTCGACGCTGGACTCGCCGCGCTGGAGGCGCCTGCCGGGGCAATGATCGACGATCTGCTGTGGTGGACCGCAGCCTTGAAGACGGCGCGCGGGACGTCGGCCTGATGGTCATGAAAGGGAACGATCGTGAAACGTTTCGATAACGATGGAGAGGCGGTCGCCCGACAACACGCTGGACAAGCGTTCGTCGCGGCGGCGACTGCGCTCGCGGTGCTGTTCATGGGCAACAACTTGCCCAGCGCGCTCTACGGGGTGTTGCGGGCCGCGTTTGGATATTCGTCGCTGACCCAGACCCTGCTCCACGCCATGGCGGTGGCAGTCATCGTGTCTGGACTGTTGGTTTTCGGACCACTCTCGGATGTGATTGGGCGGCGCGCGCTTATCCTCGCCGCGCTGATCTCGTTCGGTGTGGGCGACGTCTTGTTTGTAACGGCGGATGGCACGACGACCGTCGGGCACTGGCACCCGGCCCTACTGCGGGTACCAGAGTCCATTCGCCAGACCTTCGCTCTTGTCGCAGCGTCCGGGTTCCTATCGTGGAGCGTGCTCGGCGTGTTCTCGGCGTTGATCCCGTCCTTCTTTTCCGATCTGTTCGACACGAAGAACCTCGCCCTCACCGCGGCTGCATTGGCATTGATGATCGCAACGTCGGCGCTTGCACAGCTCGGTGCGCATCGGCTGCGCGCGCTGACCGCGCAACTGGCGGGCCTCGCCGCACTCGCGGTCGGGCTGGCGTTGCTTGTGGTCGCGACGGCCACCCGCAAACCGGTGATTGCGGTACTCGCGATGGTCGGCTCGGGCGTGGGGCACGGGCTCATCTTTGTCCGGCAAATGACTGAGATCACGGTCGCCACACCGGCTCAGGAGCGCGGTGCTGTCATTAGCGTTGTACATCTCATCAACTACATCGGGCTCGGCGGGCCCGGGATCGGCGTGGGATTTCTGTCTCTGTCCTACGGCCTGCTGTCCGCCACCCGCTTGGCGGCGCTGGTCATCGCCGTACTTTGCGTGCTGCTGATCTCATTAGTGATCAGAGCCGCGAACAAGTCCGACAGGCGCGAAACGCATCGTAGAGGAATGAATTTAACCGACACGGACACCCAGCCGGTCTGCGCGCAAACGCATCGCGTCTGGCTTTTCGCTAAAGGCGACGGGAAGACTTCGATGAGTGGCCGAACGTGCGGGTGCGCGCATTGATGATCGTGAAAGGAGACAATCATGAAACGTTTTGTTAATCGGACGGTGATCGTCACGGGCGGTGCCCGTGGCTTGGGTGCCAGCCACGCGCGCGGCTTCGTCGCCGAAGGCGCGAACGTGGTGATCGCCGACGTACTCGAGCAGGAGGGGCGGACGCTCGCCGGCGAGCTCGGCGATCACGCGATTTTCTGCCACCTCGACGTGACGAGCGAAAGAGACTGGGCGGCGACGGTGGCCGCCGCCGAGGAGGCCTTCGGCCCGGTCTCCGTGCTGGTCAACAACGCGGGCATCGTGCGCTTCGGACCGATCACGGAGACCGAACCGGCGGCCTGGCGCCAGGTGATCGACATCAATCTAACCGGCACATATCTGGGGATCCGCGCCATCGTGCCCTCGATGCGCAAGGCCGGCGGCGGCGCGATCGTCAATACCTCTGCGGGCGCTGGGATGACGGCCACGTTCGGGGTCGGGGCGTACGCGACCAGCAAATGGGGCGTGCGCGGGTTGACCAAGACGGCGGCGCTGGAGGTCGCGCGCGACAACATCCGTGTCAACTCCATCCACCCTGGCAATGTCCGCACGTCGATGGTGGCCGGATTGGACGCGGCGGAGGTCGGAGCGGGGGCCGTAAGGGACTTGGCAATTCCGCGCATCGCCGAGCCTGAAGAGATCACGCAGTTGGTGCTGTTCGTCGCCTCCGACGCTGCCAGCTTTTCGACCGGATCGGAGTTCATCGCTGACGGCGGCCAGCTGCTCGGCCCGGTGCCGCAGCAAGAGCGCGCCGAGGCGGCGGTGGCTTGAACTGCACACGTGCCTACACCATCCGTGACATGCCTCGTGAGGAGGCGATTTCGTTCGATCACTCTGCCTGAAGGAGATGAAGATGAAAGACTCGAAGGCTCTGATGTTGGAATATCTCGCCTCGATCCGTGATCCGGAACGCGCCGCGGCGCTCTTTGCGGACGACGGGGTATTCGAACTGCCATTCCTGCGCTCGCTTGGGGTCAAACCTCGCTACGCCGGTCGCCGCGAGATCGTGGCGCTGCTTCACCAGTTGCTAAACCTCTATCCGAACTTCGCGTTCGCACGGGACGAAGTCTCGATCCTGATCGAGACCCCGGAAAAGACGTTCGCTGAGTACGTGGCACACGCGCGCGCCGCTGCGACGGGGCGCACGGTCCATCATCTGTTCGCTGGGTATCTGGTGGCAAAGGATGGTGAGATCAGCTTGCTGCGCGAATCCTTCAATCCGCTGGCGATGGCGCAGGCGCAACTGCCGAATGGGGTCGCCGACATCGCACCGCCCGGCGATGAGGTGCACGCTTTCTAAATCAAGTCCGAGAGAAGGCCCCGAACTGAGGAGCGCCTGTTCATGAACACATCAATATTGCGTTTCACAGCAACCGCGCTGCTGGTGATGACAGTGCATACCAGTTTCGCGGCAGAGCGCACGCATGCTCCCGCGACCGCTCTCGCCGCAGCGGAAGCAAACCTCATCTCCCGCGCGGAGCGCGCTTTGCGCGGCTACGTTGCGGCTTGCTCGACCGGCGACGATGAGGCCCTCGCGCGCATCGTCACGAGCGATGCGGTGGTCGAGTACGCGCTGAAAGAGCCGGGAATGTACCTCGTGGTCGAGGCAACCGCCCTGAGCGCCAAGCGCTGGCGTAATGCCAAGCAGGCAGGAGCAGGGGCATCCGTTTCTAAGCTGTGGATTTTTCCAACGAACGATTCAAACGTCGTATTCGTTCAATACGCGACGAGCTCCGACTTTCGATCGCCGGAGCAGCTCGCGGATGCCGAACATCTGGCTCTGCTCGAGATGCGCGGTGATCGAATCTTAAAGTTGCGCTACTTCAGCGCGGACGCCGGCACGTTCTCGCCGCTCGAGGCATCCGCGCTCACATGTGCGATCGCTTCTTCCCGTGCCAACGCGCACGACTAGAAGATCACCGGGCGCTACGTCACTTCGCTGCGAGCCGACCTCAATGACAAGGTGGATCTCGCGAAGGTGGAGACCACTTGCCGGATGATCAAACATCACCATGACACGGAGACTGATATGCGTGCAATGAGAGCGGAACAATTCAGTGGCTATGGAGGGTTGAAGCTCTCACATTTTCCGGAACCAGCGGTCACGAACGGAAAGGTATTGCTGCGAATGACCGCAGTTGGCGTCACGCCCCTCGAGCATACGATTCTCTTCGGCCAATTCCCCCTCGCGAAGGCGCCGCTCATCCTGGGCAACGAAGGAGCGGGCGTGGTGGAGCAGGGAGGCGGAACGGACTTTCCAGCCGGTTCACGTGTGATGTTCACTGGGCCGTAGGGCGTTTTTGAGGATGGGAGCCTACAGTGAATGACTGGCCGTACGGAAGGAAAGCCTTTGCCTGATACCTGAAGGTGTCGACGATGTGAGCGCCGCAGGTATTCCGGTCGCGTATCTCATCGCGCAATTGGCTCTCACCAACGCTGGTTTTCGGGCGGGCAAGACCGTGCTGGCGCCGGCGATCGGAGGGTCGGTCGGCAACGCGGTGACGCAAGTGGCGCGTACGGCGGGCGCAAAACACGCCATCTCAAGCACCACCAATCATGCGAAAGCCGAGCAGGCGACGGATTCGATGAGGTCATTGATACCTCTTTCGAGAAGCTGGGTGACGGCGCGCGTCGTATCACGGGCGGTTACGGCGCAGACATTGTGATCGACGCGATCGGTGGTGAAGTCTTGGCCGAGGCGCTTGGAGCGCTTGCCTCGGGCGGAAGCCTCACAACGCTGGGTTATGCGGCTGGCCGCAAGGCAACCATTGACGTCACCAATTTGATCTGGCAACGGGCCAGCAGCCCAGTGGCGTAGGCCGTCATCAGCAAGGTGCGGGCCTTGATGGACATCGGCGCGGCCAGCACGGCGGCCACCTCGGCGCGCGACAACACCTCGGGCAACCGTTGCGGCGTCAGAGCCATCGGGATCCGGTCGCGCCGGTCGGTCTGGCCCAACACCTCGCATAGCAGAAAGCGCACGGCGCTGGAGACCTGGTTGACGCGGGTGCGCGCCAGTTGCCGATCGCGCACCAGGTGCAGCAAATACGCCTGCACCTCCCGGTCGGTGATCACCTTAGGGCTGCGGCGGTAGTGGCGGGCCATCTGCGGGAGGGCCCTACTGCTTCGGCGTGCGAATGAACCGCGGTGTGCCTCCACCGCGTCAGCGGTTTAGTCCATCGGCCATGAGGCGACACTCGGAGAACACGCCGATACCGGTCGGTCAAAACGCGTTTACCCGGCCAATCATGTGCGAAACTTGGATCGACGAACACCGGTCAGCGCCTGCCCAACATGTCCAGCACGCCTGAATATTTGCACTTTGTGGCATCAAAAAAGCGCTATTTCGATCCACTGTGCTTAGCCCTTTGCCTTCGCCCGCGTCCTTGCGAAGTTGGCGATAGATTCGCGATAGCCTCTGCTGAATCTCAGAACCTGGCGGCTTTTTTTGAACACGACCGCGGCCTGTGCATCTTTTCCCTTGGAGCGGCTACGAGCCCGCGGCCGATGTGTTCCGTTGAATTCATCGCCGAACGTTTTCCACGTATCCGTCAACTTTCTGCGGGTGAGCAGCGCCTATCTCTTGAAGAGCAAGGGCAGTTCCTAGTGCGCTACTGGAGTGAGTTGCAAGCAATGTTTTCTCCGAACGGTTTCGCCGAAACAAGCGCTTGGATCGCGGCTAAGGGAGCGGAGGAAACGGCGCGATATAGCGGCAACCAGAAATCCGACGACAGGTAAATCGAGAGGATTTGTAGGTCCGCTTCGCTCGATCTCCAAGGACGGCAACGGGTCGAGCACGGTCTGACACACGCCCGAATTGGTAGCCGGAAAGCTGCCGGTCGGGGAAAGGGGAGACCACGGTGCCCCGCTAGGCAGCTTGCGCTTTCTTGACGCGCTTCTGCTCGTACTGCTCGGGCTCATCGGCTTCAACACCAGAAGTCCTGATTCTGCGTATTTTCACGTAAAATTGTGCCGTTCGACGCCCGGTGCGCATTCGTAATCAGTAGGTCCTCGTTCGATTCGGGCAGCAGCACCAGGATGTTTTGCTTCTGAGGGGCGGAACACATGTTCGACCGCATCACGCATGATCCACAGGTGCTCGCGGGCCGCGCGACGTTGCGCGGGCTGCGCATCTCCGTCGCGCACGTGGTGAACCTGGTGGCCAACGGCATGACTCCGGCAGAGATCGTGGCCGAGCATCCCGACCTCGAAGAAGAGGACGTGCGCCAGGCGCTCGTCTACGCAGCTGCGATAGCCGAAGACCAGATCTTTCCGATCCCGGCAGGGAAGTGATGCGCTTCCTCGCGGACGCGGGGATCTCGCGCAGCACAGTCGAGTTTCTGCGCCTGCGCGGTCATGACGCGGTGCATGTGCGCGACCTGCTGCTGCAGCGCGCCGCGGATCGCGATCTGGTCGACAAGGCACGCGCGGACTCTCGCACTGTGCTTACGTTCGACCTCGACTTCGGCGAAATACTGGCGTTGGGAATACTGAAACAGCCCAGCGTCGTGATCTTTCGCTTGACGGACGAGCGCGCCGATTCCGTCAACCGGCGCCTTGAGGCGGTCCTTTCGGAGCAGAGCGAGTCGCTGGCATCGGGTGCCCTCGTGCTGATTGAAGATGCGCGTTATCGGGTGCGACGGCTGCCCATAACAAAATCGTGATCACCCCGCCGCGCCGGCCTCGAGCGAAGTCAGGTAGGGGCAGCAGATCGTCCGTCCCGCCTTCCGAGGCCAGCTTCGGCGACCCGTATGACTCGTGGGCTACCCAGAACTGCAGTCGCAGCGTCGGTACCATTTCGACTGTGGACAATTTTGTATTGCTATGCTTGTCTCTTACCCGTCTTTGGACGTCTTTGCGGATAGCAAGTGCTTGATTTTTCAGGGTGCAGAACACGAACGTGCGCTTTGTGATTCCGGTTGTTGGGGGTTCGAATCCCCTCGTCCACCCCATCTGGCCAATAAGTTCAAGCAGTTAGGCCGCGTGCTCGATCGACAGGCGGCCAATGCGGGCGAGCTCCTCATTCCGGTCGTTGTGATTGGCAAACCCATCACTCACGCGCCGAGTCAATGCTTTCAGGCACTTGCTGCGCGCGTACCAGCATCGCTCGGCGACGCCCGGAGTTTTGCATTCCGATTGTTGTGGGTTGAGTTACAGTCACGTCGTCAACTCGCTTGGGGCCCAAAGGAGGAGAAGGCATGAGAAGCCAAAGCAGCCTGCACTGGTCGGCAAACGGCGCCGTCCCCAAGACCCGCAACGTTCCCCAAAGAAAGTGATCACTTCGAGCGTCGGAGGTGGATGCGTCGTAGTTGGCGACGACACTTCAGGCTTGCGACTTGACGCGCGCCGCAAGCCAGCGCGCGGTGCGCAGAAGCCGGGCGTCATAGTCTCTGCGGCCCACGAGTTGAACACCCAGCGGCAGCCCGCTGGATCCCTGCAGTAACGGCAGCGATATCGCCGGCAGGCCGCACAGGGTCCAAAGCGTACAGAAGCAAGGGTCCCCGGTGGAACTGAGCCCTTTCGGTGCGGTACCGGGCGCCGAAGGCGTCAGAAATGCATCGTAGCGTTGCGTGAAGAGCTCATCGAACCCTTCCGCAAGTTCCGGGATAGCGCGCAGCGCACGCTGGTAGTCCACAGCGCGTACGTCCCGACCGCGCTCGATCAGCGAGCACAGCGGCTCCGACAGGCGATCCCTGCCGAGTTCCCACTCGCGCTCTAGGTTCGCGGCCATCTCGCAGTCCATGATGCACTGGTGCCAGTTCCCGGCTTGGGCGATGGACGGAGCAAGTGCGAGCTCCTCGACCCGGTCGCCGAGCGACTCCACCAGTTCGGCGAACGCGGCCTTCGCCTCCGCGTCGAGGCGGTCCCAATGCGGGGTCTTGACGAAGGCGAGCATGGGCTCGACCGGCGGTTCTTCGTTCGAGATCCTCTGGAACGGCACGCGAGCGCGCGGCCGCGAGGCGGGATCGTGCGGGTCGTATCCAGCGAGCTGCTCGGCAAGCAGCGCAATGTCCTCAGTGGTGCGGGCGAACAGGCCGACATGGTCGAGCGTACCGGACAGCGCCAGCATGCCGGTACGCGGAATCAGACCGTAGCTCGGCTTGAACCCGACCACGCCACAGAACGCCGCGGGGCGGATGGTCGATCCATTCGTCTGGCTGCCGAGCGCGAGCGGCACCATGCCGGCGGCCACGGCGGCCGCAGACCCGCTCGAAGAGCCGCCGGGCGTGTGCTCCGGATTGTGCGGATTGCGCGTCTTGCCCGGCGCGAAATAGGCGCACTCGGTGGTGACGGTCTTGCCGAGGATGACGGCGCCGGCTGCGCGCAGCATCGACACCACGGTCGCATCGCTGCGTGGAATACGTCCCTGGTGCAGCACAGTGCCGTTCTCGGTCGGCATGCCGGCGGTATCGATGATGTCCTTCAGACCGACCGGCACGCCGTGCAGAGGACCCAGGGGCTGCCCCTGTTGCCGCAGCCTGTCGGCGCGGCCAGCCTGCTCCAGCGCGTGCTCTGGGTCGAGGAAGGCCCAGGCCTGCACCGCCGGTTCCACGGCGCGGACGCGCTCCAGGCAGGCGCTCACCAGCTCGACCGAGGTGATGGCACCGTCGCGGATTGCGTCCGCGGCTGCCCCGGCGGTCAGGTTCGCAGGATCCATCGGCTGGGTCCGAGCAGTTCGCCTTGCGCTCACCGGTAGATGTGATCCGGCAGCCACATCGCGAGCTGCGGAAACACGTATACGAGAAACATCGATACAAACACCAGCAACAAAAACGGAAAAGCGCCCGCGAAGATCTGGTTAAGGCTCACACTGGGCGGCGCCACTCCTTTGAGGTAGTAGCACGACATCGCCATCGGAGGCGTCAGGAACGAGGTCTGGATATTGAGTGCCACCATGACTCCGAAGAACACCGGGTCGATGTTGTAGTGACGCAGCAGCGGCAGGAAGATCGGGACGAAGATGATTATGATTTCGGTCCACTCCAGGGGCCAGCCGAGCAGGAAGATGATGAACTGGGTGAGCAGCATGAACGTGATTGGCGTCATGTGCAGGCCCAGAATGAAATTCTCGACCACTTGCTGCCCGCCGAGGTAGGAGAATACGGAGGAGAACGTCCACGAGCCGACGAACAGCCAGCACACCATCGCCGCCGTGCGGGCGGTCAGGAATACCGCTTCCTTTAAGCGCTGCCACTTGAACTGCCCATAAGCGATCGAAAGGATGATCGACCCGGCCGCGCCGAGCGATGCAGCCTCGTTTGGGGTGGCCAGCCCGAAAAGAATCGCGCCCAGCACCCCGAGAATCAGGAACGCGAGCGGAAAGAAGGAGGTGACCAGCAACCACACGACTTGCCTGAACGGCACGTCGGTCTGCTCCTTCGCCAGCTTGGGTGCGAGCGAGGGATTTACGATGGCTCGGCCGACGACATACAGGATATAAAGGCCGGCCAGCAGAAACCCGGGGATGAACGCCCCAGCATACAGGCGAACCACCGATACGCTGGCCATGGCGCCGTACAGGATCAGCATGATGCTGGGCGGGATCAGGATTCCCAGGCAACCCCCCGCTGCCACCACGCCGGCCGAGAGCTTCGTGTCGTAGCCCGCCCTGAGCATTGCCGGAAGCGCCAGCAGGCCCATCAGCGTCACCACAGCGCCGACGATCCCGGTGGCGGTCGCGAACAGCGCGCAGGTCGCCAAGGTGGCCACTGCCAGCGAAGCGGGAATGTGCTTGGCGGCGATCTGCAGACTGTGAAAGAGCCGGTCGAGCAGGTTGGACCGCTCCACCATGTAGCCCATGAAGAGAAACAGCGGCACCGCGATCAGCACGTCGTTGGACATCACGCCGAACGCGCGCTGAACCAACAGCGGAAAGATGTTGTCGCCCATCGCGTAATAGCCAAATCCCACGCCGAGCGCAACCAGCGTGAACGCGATCGGAAAGCCGAGGAATATGATGAGGATGAATGCCACCATCATCAGAACGCCGACTTGAGGATCGGTCATTTGCGCCCCCCCCCGTCACCTGCCGCGCCCTCGATTTCTTGCAGGATGCGCTCGGCGCTCATGCCGGCGCGGGCATCCTCGAGGACGATTTTCTCCAGTTCCTCGACGTCACGCAGCCGCTGCGGCCAGGCACCGGTCCGCATCGCGATCACCGAACGGGTCACCTCGACGATTCCCTGCAGGATCAGGAAGACCGCGGCCAGCGGGATGACGCCCTTGAACGGCCAGATCGGCGGGCCGGTGGGGCTGGAGGCGCTGTGCTCGTCGGCGAGATACGACATGTGGAAGAAGTCGAATCCCGAGTAAAGCAGCGCCAGGACCCCGGGAAAGAAGAACAGGAAATAGAGAACGAATTCGATGCCTGCCTGAACGCGCACCGGCAGCATGCGGGAAACGAAATCACCGCGCACGTGCGCGTTCCTGGACACCGCATAGGCGCCCGACATCATGAACAGGGTGCCGTACAGGATGTACTCGGTATCGTAGGCCCAGCCGGTCGGCGCATTGAACACATAGCGCGCCATCACGTCGTAGACCGTGACGAAGGTCAGAATCACAATGCACCAGGAAAAGGTCTTGCCGACCCAGGCGCTCAGATGGTCGACCCACAGCAAGTACCGCTGCACCGTTCAGCCTCTTGTCGACAGGGTCACAAAAAAAGAGCCCTGTTCCAAAAAGGGCTCTTCGAGTACGAAGGTCGATTCAGCCCGGGAAGGGATGCTTCATTTCTTGCCGAAGAAATGCCGGTAGGCCATCTCGTTCGGAGCATCCCACTTCGCCCTGAACTCGACGATACGGTGAGCCCAGGCTTTCTGCGAGTCGACGACCTTCTTGAAGAATGCGTCGGCCGCCGACAACCTGTCGATCACCCTGTTCCAGGCATCCAACTGCCCCTGGAGGATCTCCTTGGACGTGATGTAGGTCTTGACTCCGTCCTTGTACAGATTGTCGAGATCTTCCGGGTAGCGTTTGCGCCACTTCCACGACATGTCGGACGATGCCGCCTCGGCGGCGTAGCGCAGAATGGCCTGAAGGTCTTTCGGAAGGCCTTCGAACTTCTTCTGGTTGAAGATGATTTCGAAGCACTCCATACGCTGATGGAAGCTCTGCAGCATGTACGTCTTGGCGACATCAGGGAACCCGAGGGCCCGGTCCGACGACGGGTTGTTGAACTCCGCCGCGTCGAGCACGCCACGGTCCATGGCGGGCACGATATCCCCACCGCCCATGATCGTGACACTTACGCCCATTTCCTTCATCAGGTCCGCGGCCAGACCGACCGTGCGGTATTTGAGCTTCTGGATTTCGGCGACCGTGGTGACCGGCTTCTTGAACCAACCGAGGGGCTGCGTGGGCATCGGCCCCGTGAGCCAGCCGACCACGCCGAGCTTCAGGATCCCCTGCGACATTTCCTTGTAGAGGTCCTCGCCGCCGCCATAGTAAAACCAGGAGAGCAGGTCTTCGGGTTCCCAGCCGAACGCTGGCGCTGTGCCGAACAGGGAATAAGCCTTGTTCTTCCCGTACCAGTAGGCGCAAACACCGTGGCCCCCGTCGAGCGCGCCCGAATTGACCGCATCCTGCATCTGCAGTGCCCCGACCACCGCTCCAGCCGGAAGCAGATCCAGCCTAAGGCGCCCAGCCGCCATCTCATTGACGCGCCGCACATAGTCCGAGGCGTATTCGTGGAATATGTCCTTGGCCGGCCAAGTGCTCTGGAAGCGCAACACGATCGGCGACTGCGCCGTCGCAATCAGCGGGAACCCAAGTGTCACCGCACCGGCGCCTGCAGCGCCGCCCAGGAACACTCGACGCGACGCAGCCGTTCTAACCTGCTGATTGCTCATGGATCGTCTCCTTTCCTCTGCTCTTCCGTATTGAGCGGCCGACATACACGCTACCTTTGATTAGATTACTCCGCGGTCCTTTGCGGCAGGGAAGAAGTGATGCTGCGCTGCGGATTGAGGCGAAGCCGGCGATGTCCCCGGAAACGGCTTCCCGCTGCCCTTTGTGAGGGGCGTTCGGATGCCAGCCATGTACCGCGAGCAGAAGGAAGAAGCCGACGATGTAGGCGATCGCGACGTGCCAGCCGTGCGTCAACCAGAGCCCGACCGACTTTGCCTGGGGATACATGTTCGTCAGCGCGACGCCGGCGCTCGAGCCGAACCAGATCATCGAGCCGCCGAATCCGACTGCGTAAGCGAGAAAGCCCCAGTCGTAGCCGCCCTGTTTGAGCGCGAGGGCGGTGAGCGGGATATTGTCGAAAACGGCTGAGACGAATCCCAGCCCCAGGGTGGTCTGCCACGCCGCGTGCGGAAGCTTTTCGACCGGCATCAGCGACGCGCACAGGATCAGCGAAAGAAGGAAGACACTTCCCTTGAACGCGGCAGGGAGTAGCGACCAATGCGGGCGGCGCCACGGTGCGACAAGCAAGATCGCAACCCAGACCGCGGCGCCCAGGAATGGAAAACGATCGGCATGATCACTGAATCTCACGTTCACGGTCACGTTGACCGCTATCGCCACACCCAGGATGAAGGCAACAATGGCAACTTGCGGCCAGTCGATGCGGATTCCCGACTGAGCGCTCTTCATGATCGGCGAGAAGCGATGCTGCTGCAGTGACGCGGGAATGCCGAAAACGGCGATGGCAGCCCCTGCGGCAATGAATGCCTCCAGGATGTCAAGCGGATCCACGCCGTCGATCCACATCATCGTCGTGGTCGTGTCGCCCACCACGCTGCCCGAGCCGCCCGCGTTCGAGGCGGCAACGATGGCGGCGAGAAATCCGATGTGCACCTTGCGGCGGAACACGACGGCTGCGGTGGTGCCCCCGATCAGCGCGGCGGCGATGTTGTCAAGGAACGAGGACAACACGAAGATCATCAGCAGCAGCACGAAGCCGCCTGTCCAATCGTCAGGCAACAAGTTTGGCAGCAACGCGGGGATCTTGCTCTGCTCGAAATGATTGGACAGGAGGGCAAAACCGAGCAGCAGCCCGAACAGATTGGCGAGAACCACCCATTCGCCCGCCAGGTGCAGCAAGAATCCACCGAAGCCCGGGCCGGTCTTGAAGCCCATGAAACCGAGCTTGTACAGAACGATGACGGTAAGCCCGCTCAGCGCCACCTGCATCGCGTGATGGTGAAACAGCCCAACCCCGGCCAGAGTGAGGCCGAACAGCACGAAATCGACCGGCACGCCGAGGGCCCCGCACGCCGCCGCGACGACGATCGCGCCCGCGAACACTCCGCGTTCGCGGGCGAGCACGCGCATCAGCAGCGAATTCAAGGTCCCCACAGTTCGTTGGTGGCGCGCAGTCTATAGCAGCGCTACCTCTTTTTCGGCGCAGCAGTGTCGGTAGCGTCGGGCTCCTGCATCCATGCGGGAATGTCTCGCTGTCCGCGCAATATTCGCCACACGTCGATGTGATCGCTGCGTTCGAAATAGAAGACAAGATGGGGGTAGCGCTTTAGCGCCCAGGAGCGCAGCCCCGGTAGATTCAACTCGTGACCGTAGCGCGGCGAGCCGATGCCGGGATGCCGACCAATGTGGAGGTACGCCTGCTCGAGAGCGTCGATGAAGCCAATTGCCGCCAGTTCGGCCTGCTCGTTCAAGTAGTGATCGATGATTTCGTCTACATCGCGATTGGCCTGTTCGCGCGGAACGACGGGCTTGGCCTTCACCGGTGGGCGGCAGACTTCATCCGTTTGCGGACGCGAGTGCGGAGACCATCAAAATAATTGGCATCGACCGACGCGGCAGCCTCGGACGCCGCACCGGAAAGCAGCAGCCCGCGCAGATGCATGCGGTCCTGATCCCTGCGGATCAATTCGCGTACATACTCGCTGCTCGTGCCGTAGCCGCGCTCGGCGACTTGGGCGTCGACGAAATCCTTGAGGCTGTCGGGAAGAGAAATGTTCATGGTGCTCATGGCGCAAGATTAGCAGCCTTGGCAAAATTTGGCAAGACGGCAGGCGGATCGAAGGAGCCCTTCGCGAGGCGCACCGGCAAGCGGTGCGGCCCGGTAGCGCCGAAACGAGCATCTCTCGAGAGCGGACGCTGATGAGCCGGCCGGCAAACGGGAAGGCAGCGAACAGTGCTCCCGGCCCACCAGCACGTCCGTGCGCGGAGATAGCACGGACTGAGAAAAATTGCGCCGCCCGTTCTGCTGGTTGGTCCGGCTTGCGTGTGCTATCCCCACCGCTTGCTGCTACTTGCCCCAGCCGGCAGGAGGCAAGATCAAGTCGGCGATCTCTTGCGGGCAGGAGGCCAAGGAAAGGTGGCCCTAACACTGCTGGTCTTTGGAAGCGGAAAAATTCCTTTGTAGATGCCGCCGTACGGCTTCCCCGTAACTGACGTTGAAGGGCTTGAGGATGACGGTCCCAACACCTGATGCAGACGAATGCTTCGACTGTAGGTAATTTTGCCCTGCTATGCAGTACCCTTACCCGTCTTTCGACGTCTTTGGCCTGCCGGGGCACCTTGTAAGCTATTGATCTTCAACGGAATAATGTTTCGCCCCGAGCGAACGTTCGCATTGTGATTCCGGTTGTTGCGGGTTCGAATCCCGTCGTCCACCCCATATAGCCAACAAGTTCAAGCACTTAGGCCGCGCGCTCGATCGGCAGGCTGGCCAATGCGGGCGAGCTCCGCATTCCGGTCGTTGTGATTGGCAAACCCATCACTCACGCGCCGAGTCAATGCTTTCAGGCACTTGCTGCGCGCGTACCGACATCGCTCAGCGACGCCCGGGAGCTTTGCATTCCGGTTGTTGTGGGTTGAGTGGTTGAGTCACAGTCACGTCGTCAACTCGCTTGGGTCGGTTCCGTGCGGTCTACTTCAGTGCCCCGCCCGATGGACAGAGGCGAAGCAGGGAGCATCGGACGACCAGGCCGGCGCAGCCGGTTGGACATTTATTGCTGGCCGCCTCGACTCAAGCGACGTCGCCGCCGCATCTATAGCACGACTGCCCTGGCTCTTCGGCTGGTGGAACGGTGGCAACGCCAAGTGGGTAGGGCGGCCTCGCCGGAAAAGTGCGACCGGGCCTGGTATCTGGTATTCCGCCAAGCGGACAGTGACGAACTTTGCCGACCCGGCCAATACCTGTTCGTGGCATTCCTGGAGTTCGGAAGTGATTGTTCAGCCGACCGTCTCAGGCTCTAATCAGCTACTAACTGCATTTTGATCAGCAGCGCTTGAAACCTCGGATCGCTGTGCAAATTCCGCAGGAGCGAGCTGGCCTTCATGGTTGCCATGCCGCTATCGCGTTGCCGATAGGCTCGGTCGAGCCATTCGAATGCCGAGTCGACCTCGCCGCGATAAGCGTGGATCTCTGCGATGTTATAGGCAGCATCCGAGGAATAGCTCTTCTTGAGCTCAGCGAGTGCGGCGCCCGACTCGGCGTCACGGCCCAGTGCCCGGTAAACGATTGCCAGGCCGCATAGCCTCCTGTCTTCTTCTAGTTCTTTCTCCATCTCCGCGAGCGCCTCGGAAAACCGACCCATGTAGAGCAGGGTCGTCCCTAGCCCGATCTGGCCCCCGGACACGGACGGATTCAACCGCAGCAGCGAGCGGAAGGAGGCCTCGGATTCTTCGAGGCGTCCGGCATGGCCCAAAGTCCAGGCCAAGCGCCGCAGCGCCGCTGTATCCAGCGGATCCCGTTCGACCATCTGGTGCAAAAGGTCGATGTTCGAGTCAAACCGACCGAACACAGATTCCTGCACAAAGACCAGGAGCTCCGCGGCTTCCAGGTTGCCTGGATCCAGTTCGAGCGAGCGCCGATACTCCGCCTGCGCTGCCTTCCAGTTCCAATCGAATACGTCGTAAAGCAAGCCGAGAATACGGTGTGTATCGGAAAGGTTAGGATCAATTTCGAGCGCGCGCTGCGCCGCGCCTCGGGCTCCAGCGTCGGCCTCCTTGATCGGTGCCCACCCGCGTGTCGCTTGTACAATCCTCACGCTCGCAAGCTTGGCCCAGGCGAGTCCATAATGGGGATCCAGTTTGATAGCTCCCTCGTAAGAATCGATTGCTTTTTCCAGGTCGGTCTTAGTGTGGCGATTGAAAAAGTAATTGCCCTGTAGCAACAGGTTGTAGGCCGCAGTATTGGGATTCCGGGTCTCCACGTGGAGCGCACTGTCCGAGTGGCGACCGTCTGGCCGCAACGGAAGTGCGGTTGCCTTCCTGCCTGCATTCAAGGCGACCCTCAGCGCCCGCACGACGCTCCCCGAAATCTCGTCCTGCAGCTTGAAGATGTCGCTCAAATTCCGGTCGTAGGTCTGCGACCACAAGTGCGATCCATCCGAGGTATTGATGAGCCGACCGGTAATGCGCAATGCATTGCCCGATTTGCGCACGCTGCCCTCCAACACATGAGCGACTCTCAGCGTCTTCGCGACCTCGACGATCGTGGCCTGCTTGCCTTTGAAATAGAACGACGAGGTGCGGGCAATAACCCGCAGCTCCGGGAAGCGTGCCAGATGGGTGATCAACTCGTCGGTCAGCCCGTCCGAAAAGTACTCCTGGTCTTTCTTTTCGCTCATGTCCACGAAAGGCAGCACCGCAATGGACATGTAGCCGAACTGCGCTCTGGTGTCCGGGGGCAATGCTGACGTGCCCGGTGCCGGACCGACCCGGCGGCGCAAGACGAACTTGCCCAGGCGGTACAAGAACCGATCGGGCCGGGCTTCCACCGGCTCGCCGCCTAGATACCGCTGCAGATCGTCGGCCAGCGCTGCCGCGCTGCCGTAGCGTTCCTCGGGCGCTTTGGCCAGCGCCTTCAGCACAATCGCATCCAGGCCCCCGCGCAGCCGCCGGGCGAGCTTGTCCTTAGTCGTGCTTCGATTAGTGCCGGCGTCCGGCCCAAGCTGCGCGCTGGGCCGCTCGACTTGGGCGGTGGCAATGGCCTGCTCAAGAAGCACCACAGAGGCGCCTGGCTTGAGCCGGTACGGGCGGTTTCCCGCGAGCAACTCGTACAGCACCACCCCCGACGAATAGACGTCGGCCCGCGCATCGATCGTGTCGCCCCGAACCAGTTCCGGGCTCGCATACTCCGGCGTCAAGGCTCGCCCGTACAGCTGTGTGAGCTCGGTCTGGTCGTCTTCCTGAGCCAGCAGCTTGGCCACCCCGAAATCCAGCAGCCGCACCTGGCCCGAATCGGTCACCAGGATGTTCGAGGGCTTGATGTCGCGGTGAATGACGTGGTGGCCGTGCGCATACTGCACCGCGTCAAGTACCTGGAGGAAAAGCTTCAGGCGCTCGCGAATGCCTAGGCGGTGCGCGTCACACGAGGTGGTCAACTGTTCGCCCTGAACATACTCCATCGCCAGGTATGGCAGCCTCTCGGCGCTGACCCCCGCGTCGTACATGCGCGCGATGTTGGGGTGCTCGAGTCCCGCCAGGATGTCGCGCTCGCGCGCAAAGCGGCTCGCCAGATCCTTGCGAAGTCTGGAGAGCATCGGCAGCTTCAGCGCCACCTCGCGCTTGAAGGCCCCGTCGGCGCGCTGCGCCAGCCACACCTCGGCCATGCCGCCAGTGCCCAACGGCCGGATCAGCCGGTATGGACCAACCAACTCCCCGACGTGCAAGCCGCTTCCGACCTGAGTGTCAGCGCAAGTGACGCCGATCTTGGGCAGCGTGGCCAGTGGCTCGGCACCCGCAGCCTGGCCTTCCTCCGGCAACAGCGCCCGCCGCAGCGCCGGCTCCAGGTCCCGGTGCTCGGAAGAAAGCGCCTCGAGCCAGCGCCGCCTTGCTTCCGGATCCAGCTCCAGCGCCTGATCCAGCAGCCGGCTCATCTGCGCCATCTGCGCCGCCGACAGCGCCATCACGGCCTCCCCAACAGACCCGATCCCAAAGACGCAATCCCGTGCCCGTCCCCGAACACCCTACCGCAACGCCTCCAGCAGGATCAGACGGGCCTTGTCCCAGTCGCGCAGCACGGTTCGCTCGGTCACCTCTAGCGTCTCGGCGATCTCTTGCACGCTGTAGCCGCCGAAGTAGCGCATCTCTACTACCTGCGCCAGCCTGGCATCGGCCTGCTCGAGAACGAGCAGCGCCTCGTGCACCCTCGGGATCGTGTCTTCGTCACCCGACAGACTGTCCGCCAGCTCCGTGTGCAGCGTCAGCTGCGGCGCATCGCCCCCGCGCCGCTCGGCCTGCCGCTCCCGCACGCTATTCAGGATCACCGAGCGCATCACCTGTGAGGCACAGGCCGCCGGTCCTCGGCCCGCAGCTGCCCGGCACTGACGAATGTTTCGACTGTAGGCGTTTTTGGACTGCTATGCAGTGCCCTTACGCGTCTTTCGACGTCTTTGGCTTGCCGGGGCACCTTGTAAGCTATTGATCTTCAAAGGAATAATGTTTCGCCCTGAGCCGACGTTCGCTTTGTGATTCCGGTTGTTGCGGGTTCGAATCCCGTCGTCCACCCCACTGATTACATTCAAGTTTTACTCAACTCCATGACCGCCTCGATCAATGCCAGTCAGCTCCAGAGGGAATCCGCTTCGTGGACAGCGTTTGTCCCCTCTGGCCCCTGGATTCGAAATCCGCTCTACGGTTTTATGCCGACCAGCATGCCCTGGAGGCGGGGTGATCTTGACCTGCCCGGTTTTTCCAAGCCAATAATTTCTGGAAAGATGGCTCCCAAAGCAGCAGGAGGAGCCAGTGAGGAAGAGCCGATTTAGCGATGAGCAGATGGTCGCGATTCTGCGCGAGGCCGACCGAACGTCGGTCGCGGAGACGGCCAAGAAGCACAAGGTCAGCGACCAGACCATTTACGCCTGGCGTAAGCATTTCGGTGCGCTCAGCGAGGGCCCCTGCGGATGGGCGAAATCCACGGGCAGTTCGCTGACGACGAGGTGCTTGCCGTCGGGGGTTAACTGCATGTCTTCAGGCCCGTTGAAGCCGCGGATTGCCAAGGACGACGTGTCCGTCGGCCGATGCGGCGTGAGCGGTTCTGTGGCGGCTACGCAACCCTGCAACCCAGCCAGAACGAGGCCAAGCAACAGGGCACGCAGGGTCATGGGGTGTCGCGCGACGAAGCGAAGCGTTTTCGAATGCCCGGTGAGAAATGAATTGCTCATCATGAATGCCGCCTGTCCGAGAAAAGTGAAAGAGGTGTCTTGGGCCGTGGGCTAGAAACAGTCCCGAGGGCGAGGCGCGTGGATTTACATTGCCTTTTGCGGTGTCCTATCGCAACGCGACTGCCACGCCGGCCAGCGCGACTGGAAATGCCCAGGCCCAATCTCCCAGCAACGAGACGGCCACTGCGGCCACAACGCAGCCCCCGAAAAAACCGATGAGGAGATGGAGGGAGCCTCTTAATCGCGCGGCGTCGCTCGCCATTAACGGCTGGGTTCGCGACAGCATGTCCATCAGCGACAGCACGGCATTTGTCAGATTGCCGGTCATAACGGCCGTTGAAGGCGCGACCGGTAGCGCCAAGCGCAAAAGTGCAAACTGGCATGCCATGGCGGAGACGGCGATCATGGCGGCAATGCCGGCCATCGGGCCATGTGGATTGGCAGACGGTTCGGTGATGACACTGAAAATAAGAACGCAACTGAGCAGCAGAAACTGAATCAGCAGAAGCAGCCGCGCCAAGCTGGGACCGCGCCTGCCCGATGCCCTGGCAAGCAGCCAAATAGCGGCGACGGCGAGGATGAAAACGGGAATAGCCAGGACCTGTGCCAGGTTAATCGGTCCGCCGCGCACAACCAGAGCCGCAATCACCACAAGGTTGCCGGTTATGTGGGCGGTGAATAGATTGCCGAGGCCCAAAAAGCCAATCAGATCGACCATGCCCGCAACGACGCTAAGCAGCGGCGGAAGCCGCCTCTGCAATCGCGGCAGCAATGATGTGTCATCCGATGGGCTGGGCTGAAAATGCATGGTGTCGGAACCTGTACCCATCGGCATATTCCTTCTACCCTCAAGACTTCGCCTGCGTCGCTCTCTCGCTCAAGCGATCGATGGCCATCTTCGGAACGGTGAGGCCGAAGGTCATCGCTAAAATGATGATGATGGCGGTCATGCCGTCGGAGATTGTCGCGCTTAGGAGCTCCAACGTCGTATGCGAGCCGTCGGCAAGTTGCAGAAGGCCGCTAGCCATCCTGAATAGGAAGACGCCCGGAAGCATCGACACCACGGCAGCGAAGCCGATGGCCGCGAACGGCATGTGCCAACGGCGCGCGACTGGCGTGAGGGTCAGCCCGACGATGAGACAAGCGACCAAAGCGCCGATTGCGGCGCTAGAGCCAAGCACAGCAAGCGACCACCACCTCAGAGCATGGGCCAGCATGCCGACCGCCACCGGCCAAGCCAGCATATGCAGCGGCGTGGAGTAGAAAACGCTATAGGAGGCGACGGCGACGCCGGCGGCGATCACGTCTTGCCACAGCGGCACGGCTCTGCCGGCCGGGTCTACCGGTAAGGAGCCCCCGAGAAGGGCGAGTCCGAGCAGCAGTCCCGTCGAGATCGCCACAATCACGAGTCCCGCATAGATCAGGCGGGCAGCGCCGAGATGGATGCGGCCCGTGATGAGGTCCAACGCACCGTTGAGCACATGCGGCCCCGGCACTAGAATCATGCATGGGCAAACCGCCACAAGGCGCAGTGACGAGCTCAACTGGTACCGAACTGCCAGCGCGCCGACAAGGCCGGCGAGCAACGACGCGCAGAATGGTTGCAGGAAGAGGTTTGCGCTGTACCGGGCTAGGCTACGGCGCAGAGTGGCACCGGCCCCCGCGCTCACAAATATGAGCGCTGTCGCGGCTAGATGTTGGACACCAAAGATCACCGCTAACGCTACGGCGCCCGCCGCCGCCGCGAGCGTGAACAACCACGTCGGCGCCGGCGGCGTCTTTGAGATCTTAGTGATCGCCTCGATTGCTGCGGCGGTTGGCGCAAGCCGGCCCGCGCCGAGGTCATCTATTGCCCGCATAGTGGAAGCCACGCGATCCATGTCCACGCCGGCAGGATCGGCCGCTACTGCGGAGATTAGTCTGGCGTCAGTGTCCTCAGCCTGAAGTTGCAGCTCTCCCCAGCGAGGCATGACCTGGGCGCGGAGTGCGAGGGTGTTGGCGAGCCGCTCGGCCGCGTCCAAAGTCTGATCCGTGGCTTGGCCATTGACGTACAGGACTCTGGCAAAAGCCAGGACAAGATTGCACCGCTCCTCCAACGTCATATCCGCTCCTCATGGTATTCTCGAAAGGAGCCGCTATCTTCTAGCCCAAAGCGTGCCGCACCTGCAAGCTGGAGCTAGCCTGAGTTGGCTCAGGCCGGTTCCGGCCTCTGAAGTGTCGAAGTTGAGTAAGGGCCCACTGGACTAGGCGGCAGCGCTCGCCACATAGGGTCTGACCATTTTCTTCGGATCGACAACGCGATCGAATTCGGCCTCCGTCACGAAGCCGAGTTTCAGTGCGGCTTCCTTCAGCGTGAGGTCGTTGTCCATTGCATAGTGCGCAATCTTCGAAGCCTTGTCATAGCCGATGACGGGCGAGAGCGCCGTCACAAGCATGAGCGAACGCTCGACGTACTCATTGATCTTCTTCAAATTGGGCTTTGTCCCCTCGATCAGGAAAGTGCGGAAGTTCGTGCAACTGTCGGTGATCAGCGTGATTGAGTGTGTGACGTTGTAGATGATCAGTGGTTTGTAGACATTCATCTCGAGGTAACCGCCGGCGCCACCGAAGCCCACCGCTAAATCATTTGCCATGACTTGGACGGCGACCATCGTGAGCGCTTCTGCCTGGGTGGGGTTTACTTTGCCCGGCATGATCGAGGAGC